>JAEEGL013430720.1_pt1 | contig 32721 bp, 30 predicted proteins | sample 9134231 | NCBI WGS metagenome assembly JAEEGL01 (sample SAMN16246548, study PRJNA631951) | gut metagenome | biome: gut microbiome; feature: rumen; material: fiber-attached | host: Bos | place: Iran: Karaj | collected 2018-10
GATGGTCTCAGATGCCTCATAAAGCTTCTGAACATTGTCATTGAGAAGTTCGATGCTGTCACCGAGCTCGGAAGCCTTCTCGGCCATTGTCTGAGCGTTCTCGGCAACACTCTGTGAGGTCTCTGCAACTTCATTGACCGCTGTGTTGATCTGGGATACGGATTCAACATTGTTGGCGGTCTTTTCATCTACGCCTACGATCGATTCGTCGAGTTCAACAGCGGCACTCTTTACAGATCCGATGGATCCTGCAAGTGCGCCTCTTAAGGTGTGGAAGGAATTGATCAGGCTGTTTGTCTCTTTTATAAGTGCCTTTGCGCTGCAGTCAGCGGCAACATCGCCTGTGCTGAGCTTATCAAGCGAACCTGAGAGATTGATAAGGGGAGCAGCGATAAGCTTTGCCATTACGATAGCGACAGCTGCAAAAATAGCTACGCATACAAGCATGATGATCATTACGAGTCTCTGGATGATCGTTATCGCTGATAATACATCCTTTTCATCGGCTGTGAGAACAGCGATATAATTATCGCCTTCTCCGATGTAGTAGCCTGCATATTTGGTGGCACCCTTGTACTCGTATACGATAACATCGGGATCTGGATGCTTGCCTGCTGCGATGTCGGCTACAAGACTTTTGACAGCTGCATTCTCAACGGGATTACCGATCTTTGACTCATCGGGATGATGAAGCATGGTACCGACGGAATCAACAAAATAAACATATGCGGTGCTGAGCTTAAGCGCTGAGATATCGGATATCTCTGCAGCGATGTCCTGCACATAGAATGCGCCGCCGACAAATCCTGCGGGCTGTCCGTCTATCATAACGGGTGTGTATAATGACATGATCAGCTGACCTGATGCGGGGCTGGTCATAACACCGGTATTAAATACACCGCCATCAGCCGCAAGCATGGAATTCTGTAAAGATGTAAGACTGTCATCCTTGCGGAGAACCATACCGATAACCGGAGCACTGGGATGTGTCAGAACCTGAGATCCCCATGTTGCTACATAAAGACCTTCCCAGCCGTGCAGCTTTCCGAAGTAGTCGAGAGTATACGCCTGTGCTTTTGCGGCGATCTCGGGATCATCGGGATTGAGAAGAGCTTCCTGAACGATGGGAGCGGTGGAAAATCCTTTAAGGATATCCTTATTTTTGTTTACGATAGTGTCAAAGGAATTTCCGATATGTGTGATAACCTGGACGAATGAATTATGTGTGTTGGAAGATATTTCCTTCTTACTGATGTTGATAGAAACCATTCCTATCGTGACTGAAGCGATAACTATCGGGATCAGAACCAAAAGAATAAGGGTGAGAGTCATTGGGACTTTTCCCTTGGTAGTATTCTGATTGCCGACAGCGGGTTTGGCGTCGTATGTACTCATAAAACGACCTCCTTTATATAATTACTCGATGTTTTCCAACATCTGAAAGCTATTATACTATTTTTACAGAAAAAGGGCAACGAATTGTGGTATTTTTTATGAAAATGTGCTAACATTTCAGAAAATGATTGTTAAAAAAGGAAAAAAAAATGAACGAACTTGTAGATTACTTAAAAAACGCAAAAAGCCCGTATCATGTTACGGAATATGTGAAGGAAAAACTGGAAAAAGCCGGTTTTACCGAGCTTAAGTCAGAGGAGGCTTTTGAGCTTTCAGAAGGCGGAAAATATTACTGCCGCCCTTATCCCCGTGCACTTTTTGCATTCAGGATACCTGAAAGGGCCGAAAAAGTCGGGATCCGTATAGCCTGCGCCCACACGGATTCACCGACCTTCAGGGTAAAACCCTCGCCTGAGTGCGCATCATCCGCCGGGATCAGAAAGATAAATGTCGAACCCTACGGAGGAAGCTTAAAGCGTACATGGTTTGACAGACCTTTGGGGCTTGCGGGAATGATATACATAAAAGGTGAGAACGCTTTTGCCCCGAAGCCTGTTTTGTTTGACAGTGGGGAGCCCTGGTTTATAATACCGTCCCTGGCGCCTCACATGGACCGTGAAATAGAAGAAAAGAAGCTGGATCCCCAGAAAGAGCTTCTTCCTGCTTATGCGCTTGCAAAAGAGGGAGAGAACGGAGGTGACAGTTCGCTTTTGTCTCGGATTGCGGAGAAAGCGGGCATCGGTAAAGAAGATATCCTTGATTTCGATCTTGAGCTCTATCTCTGTGAGGAGCCCGTGATCTGCGGACCGGATAAGGAATTTCTCCTTTCTCCGAGGATAGATAATATTGCATCTGTTGCCGCGCTCACAGAAGGTATTATGGGGGGCGGAGCCGCTGATACTTCCGGAGAAGACAGCACCATCAGTATGATCGCACTTTTTGACAATGAGGAGATCGGGAGCCGCACAAAGCAGGGAGCGGATTCGGGAATACTTAACTTTGTCATAGACAGGATATTTGAGTCAAAGCTTTTTGGTGATATTTCAAAGAATTCCGCAATAATGAGAAGCAGGATACTCTCCGTCGACGGAGCGCACGCACAGCATCCCAATTATCCCGAAAAGGCAGATGAGACGGCCAGAGCGCTTCTCGGAAAAGGTATTGTTTTAAAAAACAGTGCGAGCCAGAGGTATGTCACCGATCCCGAGATGGGAGCCATACTCCTCGCACTCTGCAGCGGGAACGGGATCATGGTTCAGAGGCAGGCAAACAGATCCGGAGCTCCCGGAGGACAGACGCTGGGTCCCATCATCTCATCATATCTTCCCGTTCCTGCCGCAGATCTCGGGATTCCGATGCTTGCAATGCATTCCTCCAATGAAACCATGTGTTTGAAGGATTATGAAGCCCTTGAAAAACTGATGAAGGTCTGGCTGGTTTGAGGGTAATTTTATACACTTAAAATATTTTAGAATACCTCCTGTAAGACGGATTTACGGGAGGTGTTTTATGAAAATGAGAAATGCTTTTTTCAGGAATGTTTTTTATGCATGTATAAGTGTTCTTACTGTCATCGGTCTGATCTGCGGAATAGCTGTTTCAGCCCATGGGAAGAGTGATATCGACGGGCGGCAGATGGATGAATACCTTGATGAGAGGGCCGGAGAGTACAGAACACGTATCAGAGAGTGCCTTGAAGACGAAGCATTTGAAAATGCGGGGATAACCATGACCTATGTGACGGACCACAGATCCGAGACGAGAACCTACACCGTTTTGCTCCACCATCGGAAATTTGCCTCCCTGACTCAGTGCGAAAAGGAAGGCTTGCAAGCACAGATCGGGGACATGGCTTTTGACGAGAAGGGATGCGAGTTCGAAATTATTCTGGATTAAACAAAAAGGTTGCTTCGCAGGAAATTCAGAGGAACTTCATAATGAAGAAAAATAAATGACAGATGCTTTACGGTGTATTATAATGAATAGTGGAGCCGCTTTATAGTTAAAGCGTTCCACCATATCTTATCATCAGGAGATGAATTATGGATAAGCCAAAGCCTCAGGAGATCTACAGACATTTTAAAGGAAACAGATATGCCATACTTGCTGTCGCAAAGCACAGTGAGACCGGTGAAGAGCTTGTGGTATACCGCTCGGTCACGGACGAGACGCAGGTCTATGCCAGACCTCTTGAAATGTTCATGAGCCCGGTGGATAAGGAGAAATACCCGGATGCAAAGCAGGAGATGCGTTTTGAGCTCTGTGAGGAAAACACTGACTCGGATCCGGACGTTGACGCGTTCATGGCCTGTGAGACATATACGGAAAAGCTTACGGTTCTCGTCAATATGAAATCCCGTCTCACTGCCGAGAAGCTGTCTATCCTTGCATGCATGTGCGATATAGTGCTTCCTCAGGGAGACGTTTTTGAGAAGTATGAGGGACTTAAGAGTTCCCTTGCTTTGAGGAGCAGGTACGAAGGCACCAGGCTGCGTCAGTAAGCCGGTAAAACAGATGGGAGGAATCGTTTGATCCCATTATCAATATAGAGGAGAAATGAGCGATGGAATACCATGAGAGAAAGCGCTGGCTGTTTTTCGGGCTGCCGTTTACATTTACAAAGTATCATATCCGCGAAGATATGATCACGATAAACACCGGTCTTTTCAAGACTACCGAAGATGACTGTTATATGTATAAGGTTCAGGATGTTAAGCTGACCAGGACTCTTGGCGAGAGAATGGTTGGCGTGGGAACCATCATCTGCTATACCGGTGATTCCACAGATCCCCAGCTTGTCCTGAAGCATATCAAGAAGTCCAAGGAAATCAAGGAATTCATCCTTCAGGCCTCAGAACAGGCAAGGCTTAAGAGAAGGACCGTAAATATGCTTGATATCGGCAGCGGAGACAGTGGCGACATATATGACAACTGATATGAGCACTGACGAAGCAATAGAATACCTGACTGGTCTGCGCGGCGGCAGCATCAAGCCGGGGCTTGACCGGATCGAAAAGCTGCTTGAACACATGCAGGATCCTCAGAAAAAGCTTAAGTTTGTTCATATTGCGGGGACGAACGGAAAAGGATCCGTGGCCGTTTTTATCTCGAATATACTCATAGAAGCCGGATACCGCGTCGGAATATATACATCTCCCGCGGTTTTTGACTATCGTGAAAGATTTCGGGTTGGCAGGAAAAATATATCCTCTAATGATCTGGTCAGGGGAGCGCACGCCGTCAGGGCCGCTATCAAAGAAATGACAGAGACCGGGGCAGAATCGCCTTCATCCTTTGAAGCCGAGACTGCTCTGGCTTTTTGGTATTTTAGGGAGAAAGATTGTGATATCGTTGTTTTGGAGACCGGCATGGGCGGACTTATGGATGCGACGAATATCATACCGTCACCGGTCTGTGCGGTTTTTGCCTCGATCAGTTTTGATCACATGGCATTTCTCGGAGATACCTTAGAAAAGATAGCGGCTCAGAAGGCGGGTATCATCAAGCCGGGCTGCAGAGTGATATCCGCACATCAGCATGATGAAGCCGGAAGAGTGATAAGACAGGCTGCGGAAAAAAGTGCCTGTGTCTGCAGCGAGGTCGATGAAAGCGCCATCAGGGACAGAAGGGTTTCGAAGGAATCCTTTTCACAGCTTTTTGACTACAAAGGGTATAAGGAGATCAAAATATCTCTGGCCGGAAAATACCAGCTGAAAAACGCAGCTCTTGCCATAGAGACGGTTTTCTCTTTAAGAGAATCCGGATTTCACATTACGGACGCGGCACTCAGAAGAGGACTTGAAAAATGCGTCTGGCCCGGAAGATTTCAGAAGATATCGGATAAGCCCTTAATTATTATCGACGGGGCACATAATGAGGAAGCAGCACAAAGGCTTTCGGAATCGATAGATTTCTATTTTACAAAAAAGCATATCGTATATATAATGGGTATGCTTAAGGATAAAGAATGTGACAAGGTCTGTGAGATAACGGCAGACAAGGCGGATCTTATCTTCACGGTCTCGACGAAGTTCGGACAGAGATCTCAGAGCTCGGTTGAACTTGCCGGGATCATAAAAAGGTATAACAGCAGGGTTACTGCTGCAGATTCCGTATACGAGGCTCTGGAGATGGCGGTGAATACTGCGGGCAGGGACGGAGTCATAGTCATATTCGGATCACTCTCATTTTTGGGAAAGATAATGGAGCTAGCTAAGGATGGACCAGGAAAAGATAAAAAAAGCCGTGGAGCTTTTGCTTGAGGCGATCGGCGAGGATAAGGACAGAGAGGGATTAAAGGATACGCCTGAGCGTATCGCGAGGATGTATGAGGAGATCTTTGAGGGCTATGATAAAGAGCCTTCAGAAGTTCTTTCCAAAGTGTTCTCTGTAGAAAGCGGGGAAATGGTTATGGAGAAGGATATCACCTTTTACTCCATGTGCGAGCATCACATGATGCCCTTCTACGGCAAAGCTCATATAGCCTATATCCCTGAGGATAAGGTAGTTGGGATCAGTAAGCTTGCAAGGACGGTTGAGATCTATGCAAGGCGCCTTCAGATACAGGAGAGAATGACCGGCCAGATCGCAGATGCGCTCATGGATAATCTTAATTCCAAGGGCGTAATGGTCGTCCTTGAAGCAGAGCATATGTGCATGACTATGCGCGGGGTTAAAAAGCCGGGTTCAAAGACGGTGACTGTGGCAGCAAGAGGCTGTTTTTCAGAGGATCAGAAACTGCGCGACAGATTCTATGCGCTGTTAAAGATCTGATTATTATGCATAAAGGGCCGACTTTTTTGAAAACAGGCCGGCAGGATAAGACGATGATAATAGGCGGCAAAGCATTTGATACCGAAAACAAAAGTTATATTATGGGAATCCTTAACGTTACCCCCGATTCTTTTTCGGACGGGGGGCGTTTTTGTATCGGTGATACCGACAGGGTATTAAAGACGGTTGAGCAGATGGTAGCTGACGGGACGGATATTTTAGATATCGGAGGAGAGTCCACAAGGCCGGGATATGTCAGGATCTCCGATGAGGAAGAGCTCGAGAGAGTGCTTCCCGTTATCGAGGCCGTTAAAAAGAATTTTGATGTTCCCATCTCTCTCGATACATACAAGCCCGGTGTTGCCCGGGAGGGAATAAAAGCCGGAGTCTGCCTGATCAATGATATCTGGGGGCTGAAAGCGGATCCAGATATGGCAGCTCTGATCGCAGAAACAGAAAGTACCTGCTGTCTCATGCATAACAGGGATAATACAGATTATGTAAACTACATATGCGATGTGAAAAGTGACCTGAGCGAGTCGCTTAAGATAGCAGAAGACGCCGGCATAGCAAAGGATAGGATCATGATAGATCCCGGAGTTGGATTTGCCAAAAGTCTTGATCAGAATAAAGAGATAATAAAAAGATTGGGGGAGCTTAAAACACTCGGGTTTCCGATCCTTTTAGGTACAAGCAGAAAATCCGTGATCGGACTTACCCTGGATCTTCCCGTGAATGAAAGACTTGAAGGAACCATTGCCACGACGGTTATCGGAAGGATGAACGGAGCATGTTTTTTCAGGGTTCACGATGTCAGGGAAAACAGACGCGCTCTTGATATGACGGATGCGATAATACAATCAGTGGTATCAAGATGAATGCAGACATTATATTTTTAGTTTCGGCAAAAGCTTCAACGTAAAATGGGTTGCGAGCCCGGTTACAAATCCCGTAAGGACCGCTGCTATGATAAGATAGGGCGCGTAAACAAGGACACCGGGAACGGAAGTGATCAGAAGGGCTACAATCAGCTGACCTGCATTATGGGACAGTGCTCCGAATATACCGGTAACAAACACAGCCCTGCCTCTAAGGCCTTTGTCTGTCGGATATTCGCATAAAAGGCAAAGGACTCCGCCTACAGCCGAATAAAGAAGGCTTAAGAGATTTCCGAATAAAAGGGCGGAGAGAAGTATCCGTACCGTGAGAACCAGCGAGGCATCCCGCAGGCCGTATTTTTTTAAAACCACAAGAGTGATGATGTTTGCCAGTCCCAGTTTTATTCCGGGGATCGGTATCGGATTCGGGATCATGCTCTCGAGGCCGTAGATACCAAGAGCGAGAGCGGCAAACATTGCAAGGAGGGCTATTTTTTTAGTAGGTGACGGCGTCATAATGCACCTCCTTCCCGTTTTCGTTCTTTTCAATTATGATGACCAGCTTGTTTGGAAGGCATACTATGGGAACAGGCGACTTTAGCGCATAGCCTTCCTTCATGCAAAGTCCGTCGGGGCAGCTTGCCGAGGATACACAGATATCGTGATCTTTTATTGTGACGGTGTTGAAGCCGCCGTTTCCCGAAGATACATCAAAGACCTCGTCCCCGGCAGAGGAAAGGTCGATCGTTCTTATCAGACATCCGTCAGAGTAGATATAAGCTGTTACCACGCTATCCTCACCGGCCTGTAAGCTGCTTAAAGACTTATTTTTCAGGACAATATAAAGCACGCTGCCTGAAAACAGCATGACTATGATACATATCAGGCAGACAAGGAGTACAGTATTCTTTTTATCGCTTTTATCACTGCTTTTTGCCATGACTAAAGTATATCAGATATGAACTCAGAAGTAATTTCTTTTTTTTATGATTTTAATTGTATAGCCGATAAGTGCAGAAATAACTGCTGCAAGGCCTGGAATCTGATAATTGACGAGGAAACTGCCACAAAGTACAGGGATATGCCGGGCAGTGAGGGAAAAAAGCTTAGGAGCAAAATGAAAAAGTCCGGTGACGGCACATATTGCCTTTCGGCTCCCTTCGGAAAATGCTGCTTTCAGGACAAAAACGGACTGTGCAGCATGCAATGTGAGGGAAAGGGTGAGCTCCTTCCCAAGGTCTGCCGGCTGTTTCCGAGATATACAGTATCATACGGAGGATGTGAGATCGGAGTGATCGATCTTGCGTGTGAGACTGCGGCGCAGCTTTTTCTGAAACAGGAGGGAAGGCTGGAATTTATCCCTTCGAAGGAGCCGCTTGACATTTACTGGGAGGTGAAGGAGGCGGATGCTCCCTTTGCAGAAACTCTTAAGAAGGATCTTGAGCTTATTCTTGACAGGCTTTGGAAAGGCAACGGTAAGCTTTGGAAGGCTCAGAGGGACATTCTGGGCCATATCTATAGCGAGCATCTTCTTCTCGTGAGAAATGAGCCCATAGAGCCCGGAAAGATTCCTTTTGATACGGGCTTTCTGGAAGAGAGATTTGCGGAAGAGATCCCATGGATCATTAAGGAGAGATATAAAGAGGTTTACAATGATCTGCCCCTTATTCCCGTAAGCTTTATAAATGAGATCATTTATGCCGAATTCTCCGACTGGTATCTGATAACCTGCCATCCCGGATCATATAAGCTGATAAGAGCATATAAAAAACGTTTCGGGAAACTGTATGAGAAAGAAGCGGACGAATTTTTCAACGATAAACTAACAAGCCTTTTTGAAAAATACACCTGGCTTGAAGATAAGCTTAAGAGCTATTTTTCCTATAAGCTACAGATGATCTATATCGGGGCAAGCATTGATTACTATCTGCTTGAGCCGGTTTTCATGGCGCTTGTCAGCGAGGCGTTTCTGATGATCTTTATCGTTACGGCTGCAGAGAGCGGAGATGAGATTACGCTTGATCGGTTATCGGAGCTTATCTCGGAAAACGACAGGCTGCTCTGGCATAATGTTTCCTTCAGGGACAGAGTGATGCAGAGGGTGAGGGATAAGCTTTTTTGACAGGGATCATAGTATAATGATAGATTATGAGAGTATAGAGATAATCCGAAGCAGGAGACGTACCTTCGGACTGGAGATAAAGCCGAGCGGTCGCGTTATCGCCAGAGTCCCTGCATACGCCGCAAATGCGGATATAAAAAGGTTTATCGATGAACACGAAAAATGGATAAATAAACATCTTGAAAAGATCAGATCTTCTATGGAAGAAAACCCGGAGCCGCAGCTGACGATGGAAGAGATAAACGAACTCGCAGACAGGGCTATGGAGCTTATCCCGAAGAGATGCGCCTATTATGCAGGGCTTCTTGGAGTGAGCTACGGACGTATTACGATCCGCAATCAGACCGGCAGATGGGGCAGCTGCACGAGAGGCGGCAACCTGAATTTCAACTGCCTGCTGATGCTGACACCGCCGGAAGTGATAGACAGTGTGGTGGTCCATGAGCTATGCCACAGGCTTGAGATGAATCACTCAAAGAGATTTTATGGACATGTTCTCAGCGTTTTCCCCGATTACAAAAAATGGGACAAATGGCTTAAAGATAACGGAAATGCAATAATGAGAAGAATGACAGGAGGCGTTATATAAATAAAATGTATACACATAAAGTTCAGTACTATGAAACCGACAAAATGCTTGTTACCCATCATTCAAATTATATGAGATGGATGGAGGAAGCCAGAGTTGATTTTCTTGACAGCATAGGCTGGTCATATAAAAAGCTGGAGGAACTCGGGATCATTTCGCCGGTCATAGCGCTTGACGGAAAATATAAAAAGAGCACGACCTTCGGAGATGTGGTGTCCATAGACGTAAAGATCCGGGAGTTCAAGGGAGTGAAGCTTAAGCTTGTATACGAAATGACAAACCAGGACGGAGAAGCTGTTTTTGAAGGTCACTCGGAGCACTGCTTCCTTAACAGCAAGGGACGCCCGATAATGATAAAGACCGCATATCCCGGTTTTTATGACGCTATCATGGAGAAATTGGCTGAAGATGAGAAATGAAGACGGTTTCACAATAAGGATAAGAGAACTTGAGGTGTTCGCCCACCACGGCGTCTTTGCCGACGAGATGGCAAACGGACAGAGGTTCTATATTAATGCAGATCTTTTTATGAATACGAGAGGGCAGGATATGCTTGAAGACCGGCTCGAAAAGACGGTCGATTATTCGGAAGTCTGTGCTTTCTTCAATGAGTTTATGCAGAACAACACCTGCGCGCTTCTTGAGAAGATCACGGAACTGATGGCGACGGAGACGCTTCTTAAGTATCCGCTCATCAATAAGATCACATTGGAGATAAGAAAGCCCGAAGCACCGATAGACCTTCCTTTTGAATCAGTTTCGGTAGTCAGGACTTTGTCGCGCCATACGGCTTTTTTATCCATCGGTTCCAACATCGGAGATAAACACGCTCATCTTGATAAAGCGCTGGAATTGCTTGATGCCTGTAGGCATACCGAGCTCATATGCGAGTCTGAAAGATTTGTTACAAAACCGTACGGGGAGGTTGAGCAGGATGATTTTGTCAACAGTGCGGTAATGATAGAAACCCTGCTCTCACCGCATGAGCTGCTGGAATTTATAAATGGGATCGAGAAAGCGGAGGGAAGGACCAGAGAGATTCACTGGGGTCCGAGAACCCTTGATCTCGATATCATATTTTATGATGATCTCATAATGTCGGACAGCAGACTTACCATTCCTCATATCGATATGGAAAACAGACTCTTTGTACTTAAGCCTCTTGAAAGAATTGCCGGTTATTACAGGCATCCTATCCTAAAAAAGACAGTTTCGCAGCTTCTTATGGAGCTTTCGGAAGAGGAAGAGTGAAACATAGATTATTAAGGTCATGAATGCAAAAAAGAATGCTTCTGCCTCAAAGAGCAGAATGAGCGAAAAAGGAATATTAGGGCGGATGGGAGCTCTTTTTGCTTCAATGCTTCTTGCACCGGCTTTACTTTTGGCGGGATGTACAGCAGAAGAAAGCGGGGACAATACATTTTCGCTTCTTTCTGCAGGAAATGCGGCAAATAAGGAAGGTGCCTTTGTTTTAATGGACACATATGTGTCGTATTCACTTACCGCAGGCTCTCAGCAAAAGGCGGATGAGGTCTGCTTAAAGATAACTGAGGCGGGAGAGCATCTCGAAAATGAGATCCTTTCAAGACATGTAGCAGGTTCCGAGATATCTTTTCTAAATGAGCCGGCAGCGGCCGGGACGAAAAAAGGCATATCGGATAAGCTGTCGGATTATATTGACAGCTGTTTGACTCTGTCCCGTATAAGCGGCGGGGCGTTCGACATTTCCCTTGGAGCCTTATCGGATCTTTGGGGAATTGAGGAAGCGGTCAAAAATGAAGGTACGGATTATCTCCCACCTTCAGATGAGGACATACAGGCTGCCCTTGAAAAAACCGGGTATGACAAAATCAGCAGCGCAGGCTCTAAGATCACTCTGCCTTCGGGAATGATACTTGATATGGGGGCGGTCGGAAAAGGAATTTTCCTGGATGAAGCGGGGAAGTTGACAAAGGATATCAAGTACGGGATCATTGCAGCCGGAGGAAGTATAAGAACCATTGGTTATAAACCCGGAGGAGATCCTTGGGTTATAGGAATAAAGGATCCCACGGGACAAAGCGGAACGATTGACAGCGTTGAACTTACCGGAGATTATGTGATATCCACCTCCGGAAGCTATGAAAGATATGTTGAAAAGGACGGCGTCAGATACCATCATATTTTTGATCCCGTTACCGGATATCCCGCAGAGAGCGGGCTTTCGTCCGTCACGGTGGTTATGGACGCGGAATACGGAAACGGCCTTTTATCCGATGCGCTTTCCACGGCGATATTCGTCCTCGGAAAAGAAAAAGGACTTGAGCTTGCGAGAGAATATGATGCAGGGGTAATACTTGTCACCGATGATGGGGAGATCATCAGATCGGGTCTTGATTAAGAAGAATGGAGAAGAAAATTATGACAGATGAAATGATGAAGAAAATTGACGAACAGCTTCCGCCCGATGAGGAGCTCCGCGAGCTTGCCGAGTTTTTCAAAGTGTTTGGTGATGCCACAAGACTGAAGATACTGAATGTCCTGCTGTGCAGCGAGCTTTGCGTGCAGGATATCTCAAAGGCTGTGGGGATGAGCGAATCTGCCGTATCCCACCAGCTGCGCGTGCTTAAGCAGATGGATCTGGTTAAGAACCGCCGTGAAGGAAAGACAATTTACTATTCACCTGCGGACGGTCATATCATAACGATCCTGAATATGGGTATCGAGCATATCGAGGAAGAAGACTGAGAGAAATAATGTTACAAAGTAAAGTACAGGGCCATGGGCCCTGTATTTTTGATTCAAAGGAAAATTAAATCCGGTTATGAATTACTACTGCGGCAATGAAGGTGAAGCGGCGCTGAATGCGCTGTAGGAAGGCTGACCGAGATATGCGTGGTAGGTAACGGTCTGATCGAAATAATCCTTGAAGTAAACAAATCTTGAGGTCATGTTAATGGCGGTAAATTCTCCGTTGGCCATAAGAGTCACTCCGCTTCCGTCAGTTGACATCAGATAGAGACCCGGAGTTTTCCCCATGGTCTGAAAATAGATATAACCGCCGCCGACATTGAAGAGCTCGACCTTTTCATCGGTGAGTATCTCTATCGTATTCTGGGAGAGTGAAAAGCGTCTCAGCTGATAATCGTTGCCGGGATCCATGTAATAAATATAATCCCCGTATAATACGGGATTCCATACATTCTCGGAAAGAAGATCCGTAGATACGCCGTTTGACGTATTGTATCTCATAAGATGGTGGTTTTCCACCGTATTGTTGTAATAGATCATTCCGTTTGAGGCGCAGGCCGGATTGAACACGAATCTGCCGATCTGCTGTTCGTCAGATCCGTCGGTATTGATACTGAAGAAGTACGCCCCGTCATCATCCATTCCCTGAAGGAAGAGTCTGTTGTCCACAAGCTGTGCGCTCGTTACAACAGTTCGGGCGATCGAAGCGGCCTTCTTGCCGGTTTTTAGGCTTCTGTTAAACGAGAAGGGAACACGCACTCCGCCCAGACCGGTCTCTCCGGATTCGCTTCTCTGGAAATAGTAGATATAATCGCCGCCGGCGAGGATATTGCTTATGACTGCTCCGGAGATGCGCGTTATCTCGCTCTCATCGGAATTCATGACATAAAGAGTGTCGTTGTCAAAGGAGTTTGAGAAAAACACCTTTCCGTCGCTCTCGCAGAAAAGACCGCCGTTGTTGATATTGCCCGCTGTATTACCAATAGTGCCCGCGGGATTTTCCGGAAGCTTTACAGCTCTTGTGTTGTTCAGAAGCGTATATACTGCGGCGAAAATGGCAACTACGAAAAATATGATCGCAAGTATGATGGTTCTTGTACTGATCTTCTTCATCGGGAGCCCTCACGAAAATAATAGTCTGCTGCGGAAACAGCGCATTTAAAATCCGCTTGTTCCGCGATGGATCCTGATTAAAGTATAAATCATTGAAACCTTGCTATCAAGGGAAATTTAATGTATAGTGAAATGATAAGAAGCTATGTATTTTATTCAAAAAAACACATGGCTTTCTATAAAAATATTTACTGTTAAGGATTACTGAAAATGGATCTTTTGGATTTGAGAAACCACTTGGACGAAGTGGATGAGGAAATCGTCAGACTGTTCGAAAAGAGGATGGATATCTGTTCGAAGGTCGCACAGTACAAGATAGAGACCGGCAAGAAGGTTTACGACAGACAGCGCGAAAAGGAAAAACTTGCAAAGGTCAGGTCAATGGCATCAAACGAGTTCAACAGTCTTGGCGTTGAGGAGCTTTTCGAGCAGATCATGTCCATGAGCAGAAAGCTGCAGTACAAGCTTCTTAATGAACACGGCAACAGCGGAAAGCTTCCTTTCATAGAAGTCGAGGATCTCGGTGTAAGCAAGGCCAGAGTGGTTTTCCAGGGCGCTGAGGGAGCGTACTCGCAGATTGCCATGCAGACCTATTTCGGCGAAGAGATAAAGTCACTGCATGTTGATTCCTTCAGGGATGCGATGAGCGCGATAGACGAGGGAGCTGCCGAGTTTGCAGTCCTTCCCATAGAGAATTCCACAGCCGGAGTGGTCAGCGAGATATACGATCTTCTTGTGGAATTCGAGAATTACATCGTCGGGGAACAGATCATTAAGATCGAGCATTGCCTTTTGGGTGTACCCGGTGCATCGCTCTCCGACATTAAGACAGTATATTCGCATCCCCAGTCCCTGATGCAGTCATCCAGGTTTTTGACGGATCACGGCTGGCAGCAGATAAGCCTTCAGAACAACGCTTTTGCAGCCAGAAAGGTCGCTGACGAAAAGGATTTATCACAGGCGGCAATAGCGAGCGAACTGGCGGGAAAGCTTTACGGGCTGGATATTCTTAAAAAGGGGATAAACAATTCCGGCGATAATTCCACAAGGTTTATTGTTGTCACAAACCAGAAGGTCTTCAGAAAAAATGCCGGAAAGATAAGCATATGTTTTGAACTGCCCCACGAGAGCGGATCGCTCTATCATATGCTCAGCCATTTTATTTACAACAATCTTAACATGACAAAGATCGAGAGCCGCCCGATCCCGGGAAGGACATGGGAATACAGATTCTTTGTGGATTTCGATGGAAATCTTTCGGATGAATCGGTCAGAAATGCTCTTCGCGGACTTCGGGAGGAAGCGCAGAACATGAGAGTGCTTGGTAACTATTAACGATTCTTAGCTTCATAGAAAATTGCTCTGCTTTTGCAGTATGAGGTAAACGCATATGAGAGAAAAAGAATTGATAGTATACAGAGATTTCGAAGACGGGCAGCTTCTTGAAGAAATGTCCTATCTGATGAGTCATTTTAATGATCCCGACGAATCAAGGGAAAAGCTTAAGAATCTTGTGTATCAGTGCCTTCATGAACTGATAGAGGAAGCGGGAAGCTACGGATTTCACGGAAATCTGTGGCATACATATCTCTCAAATCTGCTTGTCAACAACGAGAACAGTTACAGCTGCGGATGTGAGGTAAAGGGTGAGATCACAGGGACCATCAACAAAGCCGCACTTCACGATATTGAGATCTTCCGTGAGTTTTTCATGTTTGACTTTGAGCCCGTCATGGACCTTTTGGGAGTTCCGGATTTCGCTCTTGTTTTTGATTACGATGCCAGCACCCGCGAGAGCAAGGTATACAATACCCGTATCTGCGGAAGGATCTGTGAACTTGCGACGCAGCTTGCCGCTGCCGGCGATGCCGGAGAGATGAAGGACATTCTTACGAAATTCTACAAGGATTACGGAGTAGGAAAGTTTGGTTTACATAAATCATTCAGGGTGACGCATGATGAGAAAGGTGTACATATCGTACCGATCCTCAATATCGCCCATGTGAAATTCGACGATCTCGTCGGATATGAGATAGCAAAGAGAAAGCTCAAGAACAATACCGAGTCTTTTGTTATGGGACTTAAGGCAAACAACTGCCTTCTCTACGGAGATGCGGGCACGGGAAAATCCTCCTGCATAAAGGCTATTGCTAACGAGTATTATGAGCGCGGACTTCGCGTCATAGAAATATACAAGCATCAGTTCCAGGATCTCAATGAAGTCATCGCACAGGTAAAGAAGAGAAATTACAAATTCATCATATACATGGATGACCTCAGCTTTGAAGATTTTGAGACAGAGTACAAATATCTCAAGGCCATTATTGAGGGAAGCCTTGAAAAACGTCCGTCGAATGTCCTCATATATGCTACATCCAACAGAAGACACCTCATAAGGGAGACAAGCGCAGACAACGATGATCTGAAATCGGATCTGCACAGTGTCGATACGATACAGGAAAAGCTTTCGCTGGCATATCGTTTCGGAGTGACAATCTATTTCGGTTCACCTGATAAGAGACAATATGAAGATATTGTAAAAGCGCTTGCACAGAGAAACGGTATCCTGCTTCCCGAGAAGGATCTTCTCGCAGAGGCTTCGAAATGGGAGCTGACTCACGGAGGACTTTCGGGAAGGACCGCGACGCAGTTCATCGATTACCTCCTCGGTGCGCACATGTCAACCTGATGACAGATCCCGCAGCTTTACTTCGGCAGAGAATCCGGAGGACCCCGGTTTGAATAAAAAGAACAATAAAAGAATTTTCATAATCATAGCAATAGCTGTATTTGTGGTCGTTATGACAGTCCTTGACATAGCGGTCGTATTTGGCATTGCCAGAAGACAGACCGAGGACAACGGTATTTACAAGCTTAAGAGCATTACGGGAGATCTTGAAAGCACGATCAATGAGGCGGAAAACGTTACGGCACTTCTTGCTTTGTCGGCGCAGCCGCTTTTAGATGATCCTGAAGCGCTGGAGGATTTTATCTATGAACAGAAGGATGCGCTTGCAAACGGGGATAGCGGACTGTTCAATATTTACATAGCGGGAACGGGCTGGGATATCCTTCCCGGTCTTGTTGACAGGACCGGTTTTGTCGCAACAAAGAGAAACTGGTATATCGGTGCCGCAAAGACACCCGGAAAGGCTTTTGTCACTTCACCCTATGTCGATGTTGTAACCGGAAATCTCTGCTATACAGTGTCGATAATGCTTGCTGATAACGATACGGTTCTGAGTGTCGATTATACAATGAAAAACATTCAGGATCATATCATGAGCCTTTCCGATGAGGGGATCGAAAATGCCGTTATCGTTACATCCGACGGTATTGTAGCCGGAAGTACCGAAATGGAGATGGTCGGTAAGAGACTTGTCGAAGTACATCCCGAATATGAAGGGATTTTTTCCCTTGCAAAAAGCCGTGAGGGAATCCAGAGGGCGAGGGTTCGTTCAGGGCTTTTTTATGACAATCTCTTTGCAGCAAAGTCCGATTCGGGATGGTATATCATAGAAAGTGAGAACGACTGGGAACTTTACAAGGAATCCTACAGGATGACAATTTTCATCCTGATCATGACAGTAGTATTCTTCGGACTTATCCTGTTTTTGTATATACTATCGGAAAAGAACAAGAAGAGAGCGGAGAACTCAGCAAATGCCGTGGAACGAAAGGAACTGACGCTTAAAGAGCACGGCGGCGCCAACAAGAGAATACGAAAAACGGTTGTTTTATTTATGATAGGCGTTATGATAGTCAGCCTCTATATGAATATGACAGCCACATACAGATGGGGAAACCAGAGGATGCAGAGCGATGCCAATAGATACAGCTACAGGCTGTCGGAGTGGGTGACTACTCAAAAGAGCATTCTTGACATGTTCTGTGATGTCATATCGGCAAACCCTTCGATCCTTGATGATTATGAATATACGGTCAAATTCCTTGACAGTATCACGCGACAGTATCCCCAGATATCCGTGTCATATATGGCAAATCCGGATTTTGATCCCTGTATATACATGAATAACGGCTGGATACCGGGACCGGATTTCAAGGTGGAGGACAGACCGTGGTATAAGGATACTATGGCATCTGAAAGCGGCTGGAGCATTTCGGCACCGTATTTTGATGCACAGACAGGTCTTTATTGCGTGACTTTTTCAGAGAGAGTTTATGACGAAAAATCCGGTGATTTCCTTGGAACCTTCGCTATAGACTTCTATATGGAAAAGCTCATTGCCATCCTCGGAGACAGCTATTCCAATGACGGATACGCATTCCTTGCGGATGCGCAGGGGGAGATCATCAATCACCCTTACGGACTTTATCAGATGTCTGAGGAAAGCATAACCAATGTTTCCGACTTTTCATACGGAGAGGTAAATGCAGACAATTCTTCAACGATCTTTTTCAGGGATTACGACGGAGCCTACAAGATCCTTATAGCAAAGAGAAATGATGACAGTAATTTCGTTGTTTATGTTGTCAGCAATTTCCTAAGGATATATGGAAGAATGCTTATTTACAGCATAGTCATCATAGTAAGCTTTGTTTCATGCATAATGCTGGCCCACAGGCTGTTTACCGGCATGATCATGCGCGAGGAGAAAGCGAAACGCAGCATTCAGGAGGCTGCGGATGCAGCCATAGCCGCGGACAATGCCAAGAGCCATTTCCTTGCCCAGATGTCGCACGAGATACGTACTCCCATAAATGCCGTTCTCGGAATGAACGAAATGATCCTTCGGGAATCCTCAGATAAGGGAATCAAAGAATACGCTTCGAATATCAAGTCATCGGGAAATACGCTGCTTTCACTGATAAACAGCATTCTTGATTTCTCCAAGATAGAGGACGGCAAGATGGAGATCATACCGGTCAAATATGAGCTTGCCGACCTTGTAAACAATCTTGTCAATTCGATTTCGGAAAGAGCCAAAAACAAGGGCCTGGAATTTGATGTTAAAGTCGCTGAAACACTGCCCCGCGGACTTTTGGGAGATGATGTGAGGATCACGCAGATCATCATGAATCTTTTGACAAACGCCGTAAAGTATACGGAGAAGGGCAGCGTTATTCTTTCAATCAGTGAGGGAACAAGAAACGGTAAGGAAACCGAACTTGCGGTATCGGTCACAGATACGGGAATCGGTATCAGGAAGGAGGAGATTCCGAAGCTTTTCGATTCCTTCAAAAGACTTGACGAAAAGAAGAACCGAAATATAGAGGGTACGGGACTTGGAATGTCCATTGTAGCCGGTCTTTTGGGAATGATGGGAAGCCGTATAGAAGTGGAGAGCGTATACGGAAAAGGATCGACTTTTTCGTTTGTGCTAAGGCAGCAGATAATTGACGAGGCTCCCATAGGAGATTACAGGGAGAGAGTAGCCGAAAAGCAAAAAGGAAAAGTCAGGGAGAACCTTATATCCGCTGTCGGTGCCAAAGTGCTTATCGTCGACGACAATGATATGAACTTAAAGGTTGCGAAAGGGCTGTTAAAGCTGTTCGGAATTGAACCTAAACTGGTCAGCTCCGGCGCTGAGGCGATCGAGGTCGTAAAGAAAGAGCATTTCGATATTATCTTCCTCGATCATATGATGCCGATAATGGATGGAATCGAGTGTCTCGGCATAATGAGAGAGGAAGGACTCATCACGGAGAATACGGCGGTCATAGCTCTTACCGCAAATGCGGTAATGGGTGCCCGCGAACATTATCTGGCGGCATCCTTTGACGACTATCTCTCTAAGCCGATAGAATTGAAACAGCTCAACGAAAAGCTTAAAGACTTTCTTCCAAAGGAGAAAATCTCTGAAAGAAAAACAGCCGATTAAATGGTAACCATGCAGTGAAGAACAGACAAGGAGAGGGTACTTAAAGTGAAGATTGATTACTATGATCCGAAATATTATGTAAACCGCGAGATCAGCTGGGTTCAGTTTGACCACCGCGTTCTCAATGAAGCTAAAAACAAGAGAGTTCCGCTCTTTGAGAGACTTAAGTTCATGAGTATTGTTTCATCGAATCTTGATGAGTTTTTCATGGTCAGGGTTGCCTCACTTATCGATATGATCCATGCGGACTACGATAAGAAGGATATCGCAGGCATGAAGCCCAAGAAGCAGCTGGAGGCACTTCTTGCGGAGATACAGCTTCTTACTACGGAGCAGTACAATGCTTTTAACCGTTCGCTTCTTCCGGCGCTGCGCGACAAGGCATCTCTCGAGATAGTAAGACATCATGAGGATCTTGATCCAACAGAGGCTGCTTTTGTCGATAAATATTTCAGGGATACCGTTTATCCGGTTCTCACTCCGATGGCTGTTGATTCTTCCAGACCATTCCCGCTTATCAGGAACAAGACACTTAATATAGGCGCGATGGTGCGCAGGAAAGAGGGGGACGGCGAGCGCCGCAGAAGCAGCGAGGCCGACAAAAAGAAGAACGGGGACGGAGATCTCGAGTTTGCTACCGTTCAGGTTCCCGCGGTGCTTGACAGGCTTGTACTCCTTCCCGGAAAGAGCAGCGTTCAGCGTGTGATCCTTCTTGAGGAGGTCATCGAGAGAAATATTTCCAGACTTTTTCTTCACTATGACATTATCTGTGCCCATCCCTACAGGATCACAAGAAACGGAGACTTTACGATCCAGGAGGATGAGGCTGAGGATCTCTTAAAAGAAATTGAAAAGCAGGTAAAAAAGCGTCAGAGAGGCGAAGCGATAAGACTTGAGGTCGAGGATGAGATAGACAAGAGGCTCCTTAAGTTCCTCAGAAAAGAACTGAAGGTGGATGACAATGCGGTATTTAAGATCGACGGACCTCTTGATCTTACGCTCTGTATGAAGGTTTACGGACTGGACGGCTATGACAGTTTCCGCGAGGAGAAGCATGTGCCCGCACCTGTTCCGGAGTTTGAGAATACGGACAGCATCTTCGAGGCTATCGCAAAGGGCGATGTCATGACACATCACCCGTACCAGAGCTTTAAGCCGGTGGTTGATTTTATAAGACAGGCAGCCGTGGACCCGAAGGTACTCGCGATAAAGCAGACACTCTACCGTGTCAGCGGTAATTCGCCTATCATCGCCGCGCTTGAGCAGGCAGCACAGAATGACAAACAGGTAACGGTTCTCGTTGAGCTGAAGGCGCGCTTTGACGAAGAGAACAATATAGAGTGGGCGAAGCAGCTTGAGAAAGCCGGTGTCCATGTAATATACGGACTCGTCGGACTTAAGACTCACAGTAAGATTACTCTTGTCGTAAGAAAAGAAGATGACGGCATAAGGAGATACGTTCATCTCGGAACCGGAAACTATAATGACGCGACAGCAAAGCTCTACACCGATATCGGCCTATTTACCTGTGATGAAAAGGTCGGCGAGGATGCTACCGCGGTATTTAATATGCTCTCGGGATATTCCGAGCCCGAAGGATGGAATGATCTTATCCTTGCACCCATCTGGCTTAAGGATCGTTTCCTTGAGATGATCACCCGGGAGACAAAGTACGCGAGAGCCGGAAAGAAGGCTCATATCCTTGCTAAGATGAATTCGCTCTGCGATCCCGATATTATCGCAGCGCTCTATACCGCAAGCTCTGCGGGCGTAAAGATCGATCTTGTCGTAAGAGGAATCTGCAGCCTTAAGGTGGGTATACCTCATGTCAGTGAAAATATCACGGTACGCTCGATCGTCGGAACATTCCTTGAGCACAGCCGTATCTTCTATTTCGAGAACGGCGGAAACAGGGAACTCTACTGCGGAAGCGCCGACTGGATGCCGAGAAACCTTGAAAGAAGGGTTGAGATAGTCTTCCCGATCAAGGAAAAGAGATTACAGGATGAACTGATCCATATTCTCGAGGTGGAGATGGAGGATAATATAGGGGCTTCAATCTTACAGCCTAACAGCTGTCAGTATGCAAAGCAGGATCGCCGGGGAAAGAAGACGATTAATTCGCAGGAGATCTTTGTGAATGAAGCAAACGAAAAGTACCTGAAGGCATTTCCGGCTGCCGTGGAAAACGAGAGAGTGTTCACGCCGGTGATGAGCAGCCCCGTGCCGGAGGATGTCGTAAAGCTGCCGAAAAATAAAGAAAAGAAGAAAAAGAAGTAATATGAAGATATATCTTGCTTCGGGTTCGCCGAGGAGGCGTGAGTTACTGACTCAGATAGGAATAGAATATGAGGTGCGGGTGAGTTGTGCAGACGAAAGCTGTGATATTACGGATCCTGCGATGATGGTGGAGGAGCTTTCAAGGAGAAAAGCTTTTGCTGTGGCGGATGAGCTTAAAACCGAGGGCGTGAAGGATTACTGCGTTATAGGTGCCGATACGGTTGTGGCACTTGACGGTGAGATACTGGGAAAGCCTAAAGATAAGGCTGATGCGGTAAGAATGCTGAGTGAGCTCAGCGGAAGAAGTCATGATGTTTTCACGGGAGTAACCATTGTTTATCCCGGGGTTGTACGCATATTTAATGAACGTACCGCGGTTCATTTTTCCGGGATGACCGGGGAAGAGATAGAAGAGTATGTATCGACCGGAGATCCGCTTGACAAGGCCGGTGCATACGGGATTCAGGGATTCTGCGCCAGATACATAAAAGGCATTGACGGAGATTACAACAATGTTGTAGGGCTGCCTGTCGGCAGACTGTATCAGGAGATGAAGAAGATAGCAGAAGAAATGTGAGAGAAAGATGCCGGAAGAAACTATAAGACCTTTAGCCAGAAAATGCAGAATATGCGGCGGAAATCTTGTTAATGATTATATGAGTGCATCCTGCGTGTGTGAAAACTGCGGAAACCGCTGGGCCATGACGGACATGATCCCTAAGCTCGCCGAGTACAGTCATATCACGGACAAGATCAGAAGAGCGCTTGAAATGATAGCTGACAGTCAGGACCGGGTCAGCTTAAGCCAGGCGCAGTCACTTTTCAAAAGTGCAGAGGCTGAATGCCTTAAGAATTCGAACGAGGTCACCTCGGATCTCTTAAAGATCTGTAATGACGGTCAGACTCAGATCTCGCTGTTGATGCATTATTCACTGGGAAAAGACTGTTTTGAAAAGAAAAATTATACAAAAGCCCGCTCGGAATTTGAGAAAGTTAAAGATTATAAAGATTCCGGGAGCTATATGGAAAAGTGCGACATTGAGATAGCTGCTTTGCAGAAAAAGAGGATACCTTTTGCGATAATAGTCGGAATGGTACTTCCGGCGGTACTCTCCATTGCTTTACATGAGACTGTCGGATTACACATTGGTATCTGCATCCCCATATTCCTTGTCGTTTCACTTCTTCTTGCTTACGGAATATATAGGGGAGGAATTATTTCATTTATTGTTGAGATCATTTCATTCAGCGTGATCGTACCGCTTTTGCTGTTTTTGCTGCTTGCATACGGATTTCATATGCAGAAGACCATAGCTCTGATAATTTCGATAGGAGCGCCGATCTTGCTCGGCATAGTTATATCAATAGTTTCGGGAGGGAAGAATTAGAACTTTTCGGTACTTTAGATGCGGCTTTTTTTGGAACAGGAGGAGATTTATATGGCACTGTCGGAACTTATTAAATACGAGGGTGATAATTCAACATTCATATGGAAATATCCCAGCGAGGACTTTAACTGTATGACGCAGCTGGTGGTCCATGAGAGCCAGGAGGCAATCTTTTTTGCAAATGGTCAGGCTGCGGATGTTTTCGGTCCGGGAAGATATAAGCTCGACTCAAAAAATATTCCCATACTTACCGATCTTTTAAATCTTGTTACAGGTGTGAGCATATTCCACTGTGAAGTATATTTTATCAACAAGACCGTTCAGATGGCGGTTAAATGGGGAACGGAATCAAAGGTCAGGTTTAATGAGCCGACATTGGGCGTCCCCGTAGAACTTGGCGCGTCGGGAGATATGAATATTGCCATATCTGACGGGAGAAAGCTTTTGATCTCTCTTGTCGGAACCATGAAAGGAATTGCATGGGACAATGAGGACGGCGGTTTTACAAAGACGCTTCAGGCCTCCTTCAGACCTCTTATATCAACAGCCGTCAAGTCGAATCTGCCTGCAGTGATCAAAGAGAGGAACATCGATATTGTTGAGATCGACAGTCATCTCGAGGAGCTTTCATCCGTCTTAAAGGACAGAGTAGCCGTCGGATTTGAGGAGTACGGTCTTACGATCACGCAGTTCTTTGTTACCAATATCGTTCTTCCCGAGGAAGATCCGAATTTCAAGCGATTGAAGGAGCTGCATACAGTCTCTCTTCAGAAGAGCATGGCCGAGGCCGAGGCCCAGGTAAGAACGACTCAGGCTGAAAGCAGGGCTTCGTACATGGCGGCCGAGGCTGAGGCGGAAGCAAAGATAAAAGCCGCACAGAGAGAAGCGATACTCGAAGGCCAGACGACCGAAACTGAAATCGCAAGGCGGGAAGCGGAGAGACAGATCATAGCTGCGCAGGCACAGGCACAGGCGGCTCAGATGGCTGGAATGGCAGAAGCTGCTGTTATGCAGGCCAAGGGGTACAACCAGAAGGATGTGCTGCAGGCGGATGTTCAGAAGGCATACGCGGAAGGTATTGGCAATATGGGTTCATCTTCCGGCGGCGGAGGCGGATCTGCGCTTAACGATCTTGTCGGACTTGGTGTGGGAATGGCTGCAATGGGTGCAGTAGTACCGCAGGTTAATGAGATGATGAAGGGAATGTATGTCGGTGGAGCAAGCAAGGGCGCGGAAGCAACCATCAAATGCCCGAATTGCGGAAACACGCTGCCCTCCTTTGCAAAATTCTGCTTGGAGTGCGGTACGAAATTAGAGGAGTAAGAAATATGAAACGAAGCGAAGTACCCGAAAATATGAAATGGGATCTTGGCCTGATCTACAAAAATGCCGAGGAGGCGTGGAAAGAGGCACAAGAGCTTAAGACAATTGCAGAGAGGGTAGAAAATGATTATAAGGGAAAGCTGACTACTGCTGAAGCTATAGTAGAGTGTCTGCATCTTACAGAGAGAATGGAGGAAATCGCCACTAAGGCCGGCAGTTATTTTTCACTTGAGCTTGAGACAGATTTTACAAATGCGCAGAGCGTTGCAAATATGAATAAGGTCAGCGGGATGTTTACTGAATGTTTTACCAGGATCACATTCGTGGAGAATGAGATAACGGAAGCGGACAGTAAAGTCCTTGAAGAAGCGGTAAAAATCGGCGGAACCGTGTCCGGAAAGATCAAAGATATCTTAAGGGCTAAGCCTCATATTCTCAGTCCGGATACAGAGAAGGCGCTGGCTTCACTCAGTGAGTTTATGGGAACGCCCTATGATATCTATAAGCAGGCAAAGCTTTCTGACATGAAGTTTGATGACTTTAGCGTTAACGGAAAGAGTTATCCCCTTGGCTATGCACTTTTTGAAGACGAATATGAGTATGAGACCGATACAGATGTAAGACGTGCGGCATTCAGGAGTTTTTCCGATAAGATAAAGCAGTACGAGAATGTCACCGCGACGGCATACAATGCATATGTCCGCCGTGACAAGACGCTGGCTGACTTAAGGGGTTACAAAGATGTATTTGATTATATTCTTTTTGACCAGAAGGTCACAAGGGATCTTTATGACAGGCAGATCAACCTGATCATGGAAAAGCTTGCTCCTCATATGCGTAAATATGCCGCGCTTATCAAGAGAGTACACGGCCTTGATAAGATGACCTATGCCGATCTTAAGCTTGCGGTGGATCCGGAGTATGACCCCCGTGTAAGCATAGAAGAGGCTGAAAATTATATCGCTGACGGTCTTTCGGTAATGGGCGAAGATTATGTAGAAATGATACATAAAGCTTTCAGGGAAAGATGGATCGATTTTGCAACCAACGACGGAAAGTGCACCGGCGGATTCTGCGCTAGCCCTTACGGTGTTCCCGCTTCATTCATACTTCTCTCATGGCAGAACAGGATGGCGGATATTTTTACCCTTGCACATGAGCTGGGACATGCGGGACATTTCAAGGAGTGTAATGAAGCGCAGGGCTGCTTTGATACACAGGTTTCGGTATACTTTGTGGAATCGCCCAGCACGATAAATGAGCTGCTTCTTACGGGTTATCTTGAAAAGACGAATTCCGATCCGAGATTTAAGCGCTGGGTTCTTGGATGTACGGTTGGAAAGACCTACTATCACAATTTTGTTACCCACCTTCTCGAAGCGGCATATCAGAGAGAAGTTTACAGGATCATCGAAGCCGGCGGAAGCGTACAGGCAGAGACTCTGTCGGGAATTTATAAAGATATTCTTACTAAGTTCTGGGGAGACAGTGTTGAACTTACAGAGGGTGCGGAGCTTACATGGATGCGTCAGCCCCATTATTACATGGGACTTTATTCATACACGTATTCCGCAGGGCTCACGATCTCAACAAAAATGTGTAAGAGGATTCTTGAGGAAGGTGAGCCTGCCGTAGAAGATTGGAAGAAGGCATTAAAAGCGGGAGGCACCGTTACGCCACTTGAATTTGCGAAGATGGCAGGTGTCGACATCTCAACTGACGGACCACTAAATGAAACAATAGAATACATCGGATCGCTCATCGATGAGATGATCGCACTTACGGATGAAATGGAAAAGGGCTGTTGATACAGCCCTTTACACTTACTATGATTGTTCTTATTTCCCTGCAGCTTTTTTTAGATCGGTCCAGACGAAATCGGGAACATATAAGCTTCCGTAACCCGTTCCCATGTCGAGTCCCTGCTTGGTGGTACCGTGGAAGTCGCTTCCGCCGCTTATTGCAAGGCCGTATTCTGAGGCAAGATCGCGGATGTACCGCTCATCTGCCGCAGTGTAGGTGCAGTAGATTGCTTCGATGCCTACAAGTCCGGACTCTTTCATTTCCGTAATAAGCTTTCGAAGATCCGCATCCTCAAATTTGTATATTATCGGATGGGCGAGAACCGGGATGCCTCCGGCAAGCAGAGTCATCTCAACTGCCTGACAGGGCGTAACCTTTTCTCTCGGCACGTAACCGGGACAGCCGGGGGATAGGTATCTGTCAAAGGCCTCTTTTACGTTTTTCACATATCCGTATTCGAGCAGATACTTTGCAAAATGTGCTCTTGTGAGAACACAGTCCGGAAACATGGAAACAAGTCCGGAGTAAGTGATCCCGATTCCGAGAGAGGCCAGCTTTTCACACATCTTTTCATTGCGCCCGTCCCTTGAATCGATGAAGGCTTTAAGCTTGGAGGTGAATGGCTCGTAGTGGTGGTCGATGGCAAGTCCGACCACGTGGACATCCCTTCCGCCCCATTCGGTCGAAAATTCAATTCCGGGTATCACTTCGGGAACAACGGGTTTATCGGAGCTTTCAGCATTTATTGCGGTCTCCGGATAGGGAACCTTGCCCTCGCGGAGCATATTTGCATATTCAAGTGCTTCGTCTATCCCGTCAACGGCATCGTGATCCGTCAACGCAAAGGTTGAAAGCCCTTTTTCCATAGCGTGTATAACAAGCTCGGAAGGGGTAAGTGTTCCGTCAGATTTGGTTGAGTGGTTGTGCAGATCTATCATCAGTCTTCATCATCCTCTTTATTTGCGGTAAATACGGTTCTCTTTCTCGCCATCTCATCGTTTGCAAGATAATCGTCGTAAGTTGTCATCTTGTCGATCATGGTACCGTCGGGAAGGATCTCGATGATCCTGTTGGCAGAGGTCTGGACAAACTGGTGATCGTGGCAGGAGAAAAGAGCAACTCCGGGGAATTTGATCAGTCCGTTGTTCAGCGCTGTAATGGATTCCATGTCAAGATGGTTGGTGGGCTCATCAAAGATCAGGCAGTTTGCACCCTGGATCATCATCTTAGAGAGAAGGCAGCGGACTTTTTCTCCTCCTGAGAGAACCTTGACCTTCTTGACTCCGTCTTCACCGGGGAAGAGCATACGTCCAAGGTATCCGCGGACATAGGTCACATCCTTAACGGGAGAGTAGCCTGTAAGCCAGTCAGTGATGGTAAGATCGTTGTCGAACTCGGCGGTATAATCCTTGGGGAAATATGCCTGTGAGGTTGTAACGCCCCATTTATATGTACCCTCATCGGGCTCAAGTTCGCCGGCGAGGATCTGGAAAAGAGTGGTCTTTGCCAGCTCATTTCCGCCGACAAATGCGATCTTGTCCTCATGCCCCATGATAAATGAGATGTTGTCGAGTACTTTCTCACCGTTAATGGTTTTTGAGATTCCCTCGACTGTGAGAACTTCATTTCCGATCTCTCTCTCGGGTTTGAAATCGATATAGGGGTATTTTCTGCTGGAAGGACGCATCTCATCAAGCTGGATCTTTTCGAGAGCGCGCTTACGGGATGTAGCCTGTTTTGATTTTGAAGCGTTTGCGGAGAAACGGGAGATGAATTCCTGTAATTCCTTGATCTGTTCCTCTTTCTTCTTGTTTGCTTCCTTCATCTGACGGATCATCAGCTGGCTGGATTCGTACCAGAAATCGTAGTTGCCCGCGTAGAGCTGTATTTTTCCGTAGTCGATGTCTGCGATGTGGGTGCAGACCTTGTTCAGAAAGTATCTGTCGTGGCTGACTACTATGACTGTGTTTTCAAAGTCGATGAGGAAATCCTCGAGCCAGCTTATCGCATCGAGATCTAAGTGGTTGGTGGGCTCGTCCAAAAGCAGGATATCGGGATTTCCGAAAAGCGCTTTTGCAAGGAGGACTTTGACCTTGAGAGAGCCGTCGAGATCGGACATAAGGCTGTAATGGAAGTCGGTCGATATTCCGAGACCGTTAAGAAGCATTGCCGCATTGCTTTCCGCTTCCCAGCCGTCCATCTCGGCAAATTCGCCCTCGAGTTCACTGGCACGGATGCCGTCCTCTTCGGAGAAATCCTCCTTGGCATAGATTGCATCTTTCTCCTTCATGATCTGGTAAAGACGGGCATTACCCATGATAACGGTATCCATTACATTGTATGAATCGTATTTAAAGTGATCCTGCTCGAGAACCGAAAGCCTCTGTCCCGGAGTCACTACGATCTCTCCGTTTGTGGTATCGAGAGCTCCCGAAAGGATCTTTAAGAAGGTGGACTTTCCTGCGCCGTTTGCACCGATGAGTCCGTAGCAGTTTCCTTCGGTAAACTTGATGTTAACGTCTTCGAAAAGAGCTTTCTTTCCGACACGGTAGGTTACATTGTTTGCACTGATCATTTTACACCTCTGATTTGCTATCTTTTTTCTTATGTTTATACACAACAAACCATTATATATGTTAAAGACCTTTTAACGCAAGGAAAAATGCGATAAAAAGGCACAAAAATACTAACAAACTTTTTTTGCATAAGAAGGGAATTTATTATATAATGAAACAAGAATGCTAATGTGTTCTTGTTTCAATGAACAGAAATGCAGTGGAGGAAACTTGACATGGTTTGTAGTTTTTGCGGATCAGTTATAAATGACGGAGATAAATTCTGCATGGTATGCGGGAATGCGGTTGCGGCTGCCAATGCCGCTGTAAATACCGAAGTGCCCCAGCCTGATGTTACGGCTGCTATGCCTGAGGTTCACGCTCCGGAAATCCCGGATGTGAGCGTACCGGATCCTTCGGCGGTATCCGAACCGGCAGCTTCCGTAAGTGCGGATAATGCTGCCGAAACGCCTTCAGGCGGAGCATATTTCACTGATCAGGCTAATGCACCACAGGCTGACTCTCAGCCTGCTTACGCACAGCAGCCCGTGTATATGGGAGCCGAAGGCCAGCCAGCTTACGCACAGCCCGCATATGCAGTTCCTGACGGCCAGCCTGCTTACGCACAGCCCGTATATGCAGCTCCTGACGGCCAGCCAGCTTACGCACAGCCCGTATATGCAACACCTGACGGCCAGCCCGTATACGCGCAGCCTGTATACGCACAGCCCATTTATACTACACCTGACGGCCAGCCGATCTATCCACAGCCTTCATATGCACAGCCCGTTTACGGTCAGCCAATGGGACCTGTAAATCCGGCAGCAGCTTCTCTTGCACATAATACGATGATCATGGGAATCATCGCGATCTGCCTCGGCTTTACATGGTTTTTATCGCCCGGAGGAATTGTTCTCGGAGCAATGGCTCTCTCAAAGTCGAATGAATACCTGAAGCAGTTCGGACCGCTTCCGACCAAGGGCAAGGTCGGAAGACATTTAGGAAGAGCCGGACTTATCAGTGGTATTGTAATATCGGTATTTTGCCTTATCGCCATCCTTGCATATATCGTTGATGAGGTAATGTAAGGAGTCCCGGTCGTGAAAAAGAGATATAAAGTAATAATCATTGTTCTTGCATTTATCTTTGTTTCAAATTCCATTGCTACAAAGATCATTTATGATTCAGTATTCAAAAGATACGACCACGATTATACCGAAGAGCTTTCCCAAACGGAAAAGTATTCGGAATTCATAAGCTCCAGGGACAGCCTTTTGATCCCCGAGGGCAAGGATACGCTGCAGGCATATTTTTATGACTGCGAAGAAGAAAAAGGACTCGTCGTAATGGCTCCCGGTGTTCATTCCGGAGCGGATGTATTTGTACCGGTGGCATACAGCTTCTGTTTGAACGGATATGATGTTCTTGCATTTGATCCTCTCGGAAGTGTCGGAAGCACGGGTAAGAGCCTTAAGGGATTCTCACAGGAGATATTCGATCTTGACGCGGTTCTTGACTACGCTGAGAGCAATTATCCGGGGGAAGACATTTTCCTCTTCGGACACAGCAGAGGAGGCTTCGCCGTATGCGGCGAGCTGGATTCGGATCATGACATTAAGGCGGCTGTGGCGGTGAGTGCCCATAATACAGCCATGGATGCTATCATTTCATATTCGGCAAGATATGTGGGTGAATTTGCCAATGCAAACTGGCCTTCCCTTTGGGCATATCAGGCAATGATCTTCGGCCCATCGGTAGTAAATATAAGGGCTGACCGGATAATAGAGGGCAGCAGCATTCCCGTTATGATCGTTCAGGGCTCCGAGGATAAGACGGCTCCTGCGAAAAAATATTCGCTCTATTCGAAAAGATCAAATATCGGCAGGGATGGTGTGACTTATTACTTCTCCGAGGAAGAAGGTAAAAACGGACACACTGACATAATGTTTGACGGCGAAGACGCAAACAGTAAACTGATGGACAGTATTTTTAATTTCTTTGAGGAAAACTAGATTTGGACAGTAACAACAGAGAAGAAAAATATGATGGGCTCTACGCACCCGGTGCAAAGGTTCTTGTGGTTGATGACAATAACATGAACTGCAAACTTGTAAAGTCGCTTCTCAAAAAGACCGGTATCGAGGTCGAAGAGGCATACAGCGGCCAGGAATGCCTTGCCAAAACTCAGGCCGATTCCTTTGATCTGATTCTCATGGATCATCTTATGCCCGGCATGGACGGCATAGAGACATTCAGGCGGATACGCAGCGAGAACGGGCCCTGCAAAAATATTCCTGTTATCGCGCTTACGGCAAATCCCGATACGGACGCCAAGGACCTGTATATCAGGGAAGGTTTTTCCTGCTTCCTTAAGAAGCCTGTTAAACCGGCTCATCTTGAACAGGTATTATCCGATTTCCTTCCGGAAGAACTTGTCAAGAGCTTCGGTAAGCCAAAGTCCGATGAGCAGGAGGGATTCAAGCCTGAAGATTACAGTATTGAAGGGCTTGACTGGGATTTTGCGAAGATCCACTTTCTTGATAATGAGATTCTGAAGGAGACCTTGGGGAATTTCAGACTTATGATCGCACGGGATGCGGCCAGACTTCAGGAATATTACGGAAAGCTTGAAATCAGGGACGGAAAAATTTTAAACGAGTTTGCTCTTTCGGAATACAGGGTTCTTGTACATAGTATGAAGAGTTCTGCTACGCTTGTCGGAATACTTCCGCTGTCAGGCCTTGCTTTCCTTCTTGAGAAGGCTGCGATTGAAAAGGATGCCGATACGATAAGCACCCTTAATGATACATTTGTTAAAAACTGGATATCATACGGCGAGAAGCTTAAGGTGATATTCCCGGATAAGAAGGGTGGGGCGGAGTTTGACAAAGAAGGTTTTCTTGCACATCTGAAAAAGCTATCCGATGCTTCGGAAATGCTGGATGTTGACAGTATGGATCCCGAGGCTAAGGCTATTTCCGAGATATCGCTGCCATGGGACGGACGGGGCGATATCGATGCACTGCTTGGGGCGGTTGCGGCTCTTGATACGGATTCCATAAATGAACTTATTGCAAAGCTTAAAGATAAAGCTTCCGCACAGTAAGAAAGAGAGGATAAAACATTGGCGGGTATACTGATTGTTGATGACTCAAAGACATCGAGAAAGCTGTTGAGAGAATTACTTGAAGAGAATGGTTTTGATGTAGTCGGGGAAGCCGGTAACGGTGAAGAAGGATACAGCATGTTTAAAGAGCTTAGACCCGATCTCGTTACCATGGACATCACCATGCCGAAGATGGATGGTATCGAATGCCTGAGTCTTATCAGAAAAGAGGATGAAAAGGCCAAAGTCATCATGATCACAGCTGCAGGGCAGAGGGAGAAAATGGTAGAGGCCTTAAAGCGCGGTGCCGAGGATTTCCTTACAAAACCCTTCGATATCGACAGAGTTTTGGAAACTATAAAAGAAGTGCTTGACATCGAGTGAAATATGAGTATATAATGTCATTTGTTGCGGCAGTACCTCGTTTCCGCATGCGCTAAAGGACAGCGCATTGCGTCGCGACACTTCGTGCGGCTTTCAATGTTTCGTTGCACGAAACATCTGTCGCCGTGCGGCTGCAAAGGACGCAGCACGCATCGCTTTGATGTGCGCGTAGCTCAGCTGGATAGAGCGTCTGACTACGGATCAGAAGGTCGGGAGTTCGAATCTTCTCGCGCACGCTTCAAAATTGAAACTCCGATACTCATGAATAGTGAGTATCGGAGTTTTTTTACTTCATAGACTAACTATTAAATGTCAAGCCAGAAACAAAGAAATTTGTTTCTACGATCAGTTCTTTGAAAACTGCATGACGAAAAGAGCATCCGGATGGGTGCTCAAAAAGAATGAGGGATATTTTGGTAATTATGCTTGATGATAGAGC
>JAEEGL012028669.1_pt1 | contig 32720 bp, 27 predicted proteins | sample 9134231 | NCBI WGS metagenome assembly JAEEGL01 (sample SAMN16246548, study PRJNA631951) | gut metagenome | biome: gut microbiome; feature: rumen; material: fiber-attached | host: Bos | place: Iran: Karaj | collected 2018-10
AAGATCGACGATCTGCTGGAAGATGAGGACGACTTCGACGAAAATGAATAGAACCTGAAGAAAGGCGGGTGCCCCTTGGGGTGCCCGCTTTATTGCGTCCGAACCCCTCTCCATCCGCGAAAAACTTGACAGACAGGGGGTAAGCGTTCAAAATAAGAAGGTTGAGAGGCAAGTTATGAATAAGAAGAAAATACTTATTATTACTTTGATCGCGGTTCTGCTTCTGGGAGCAGCGGGGGGATACATTTATTACGACTACACTTCCCGCGTCTACACCAAAGCGCTGGTGGAAGCCGGATCCGCAGTGACCGCACAGGATTTCCAAAAGAGAGCTTCCGCCGAAGTGGCAGTCCTGTCCTTTGACGGTACCGAGGGAGCGGAGATCTCCACAGAGCTTCCCGGAGAACATGCTGTTGTCCTGAAGTCCTGGATCTATACCTACCGGGGCACCCTGATCGTGCAGGACACTACGGCACCGCAGGTGGAAGTGGAAAAGATGGAGATCCGGTCCGGAGAGACCGTGACCGCGGAGGACTTCCTTGTATCCGTCACGGACAACACGGAGACCACCGTCTCCTTTGCAGAGGAGCCGGATTTCGAAGTCTACGGTACGCAGACCGTCATCATTCGCGTGACGGATCTGGGAGGCAATATCACCAACAGCGAGACCACCCTGACCATTGATCCGCTGAATGATATCATCAATGTGGAAGCGGGAACGGAAATTCCGGATGCGTCCGAATTTCTTCTGCCCGGAGTCGAGGGTGTGGAAGTCTCCTATGTTTCCGGCCTGGAGGAAGTCCGGCTGAACCATGTGAATGAATATCCTGTAACCCTGGAGGCCAATGGAGAAGAGTACCCGGTCATCATCAATGTCTGTGATTCCCATGCTCCCGTAATGGAAACCACCGATGTGGAAGCTTTCCTGACTTCTGAGATTACACCGGAAATGTTTGTGGTATCCTGCGAGGATGCGACGGACGTTTGGTTTACTTTTGAACAGGATCCGGATCTGACGCTGGAGGGAACCCAGTCGCTGAAACTTTTTGCAGTCGATGAAGGCGGGACTACAGATTCCGCAGAAGTGCATCTGACTCTGAAAGCTGACACGGAAGCACCGGTGCTCTACGGCGTGAAGGATCAGACTGTCTATGTGGGCAGCACCGTTTCCTACCGCAAGGGTGTATCCGCGGTGGATAATTGCGACGGCGATGTGGAATTCTCCGTGAATACCGACGGCGTCCAGCTCAGCGAAGTGGGAGATTACACCGTTACCTATTCCGCGAAGGACCGTGCCGGCAATGAAGCCGTGAAGACCATCACCATCCATGTCATCAACAAGGATTATTCGGACGAGACCATCAATGAACTGGCGGACGGTGTCCTCAGCACCATCATCACCGACGGTATGAGCGACATGGACAAGCTCAGCGCCATTTATACCTGGGTTCGCAACCATGTGACTTACATCAATCATTCCGACAAGAACAGCTTCAATCAGGGAGCCTACGAGGGACTGCACGATCACAAGGGAGACTGCTTTGTCTACGCAGCCACATCCGATGCGCTGCTGCGACGCGCCGGCATCACCACCATGATCATCACCAAGATCCCCACTCGTACCAGCCATTACTGGAATCTGGTAGACATCGGCGAGGGCTGGCACCACTTCGACACCACACCCCGGCGGGGCGGGTTCGAGTGCCTGTACAAGACGGATGCGGAGCTGATGGAGTATTCCAATATCCATTACGGTTCCCACAATTATGACCGGACAGTCTATACCAATATTCAGTAACAGGAGCGGGAGAATATGAACCTGCTGGGAATCATCGGTGGCCTCGGCCCCATGGCCACTGCCTACTTTCTGGAACAATTGATACAAATGACGGATGTGTCATGTGATCAGGAACACATCCCCATGATCATCTATAATCTGCCTTCCATACCGGACCGTACGAAGCACATCCTGGGATTGAGCAAAGAGGATCCCAGCATCCCCATGATCGAAGCCGGCCGCAAGCTGGTGGGGGACGGAGTGGAGGAGATCGCAATCCCCTGCATCACCGCTTCCTACTATCACGATGCGATCCAGAGCGCACTGGGGATCCCGGTGCTCAACGGCATCCGCCAGGCGGGAGAATATCTCGCACAGCGGGGCGTGAAGCGTGTGGGCGTCATGGCAACTGACGGAACTGTCACATGTCGCCTCTTCGATCGGGAACTGCGGGAGTTGGGCATCGAGTGCATCTACCCGGAGGAATCCTATCAGAAGGACGTGATGCACCTGATCTATGAGAATGTGAAAGCCGGCCGTCCCGTGGAGATGGATCGGTTTAACCGGGTGGCAGAGCATCTGCAGGCCCAGGGTGTGGAGCGCATCCTGCTGGGCTGCACGGAGCTTTCCGTCATCAAGCGGGACTGCGGCGTGCCGGAGATCTGTTTGGACGTCATGGAAGTCATGGCGAGACGCTGCGTCCTGGATATGGGAAGAAACCTGAAAAAGGAGTACGAGAACCTATGAGAATCAATGTGCTGGAGGATCTGGAGGTCACCGCAAGCCGGCTTCCCGAAAAGATCGCTTTCGCAAATGACAAGACCCAATATACCTTCCGCCAGATGAAGGAATACAGCGATGCCATCGGCACTGCGCTGGCAAAGGACGGATACCGTCGGGAGCCTGTGCTGATCTTTATGCAGAAGAGCCCCGAGGAGATCGCCGGCTTCTTCGGCATCATCCGCAGCGGCTGCTACTACGTCCCCATCGACGAAGAAATGCCCGCCACCCGCGTGGCCCTCATCATTGAAAACTGCGGAGCCCGCGCCATGATCGTGGACGAGGAGACTGCAGAATTGGAAGTGGCAAAGAACTTCCCCGGAAAGGTTCTCCGCTACAGCGAACTGATCAAGACGGAAAGTGATGCGACTCTTCTGCAGGACATCCGGGATCACGCCATCGACACGGATCCCATCTATATCGTATTCACCTCCGGTTCCACCGGAGTGCCTAAGGGAGTCTGCGCCTGCCACCGTTCCGTGCTGGATTACATCGAGCAGCTTTCCGACGTGCTGGGCTTCGGAGAGGACACCGTCTTCGGCAACCAGTCCCCTCTGTACTTTGATGCCTGCCTGAAGGAGCTGTATCCCACCATCCGCTTCGGTGCTACCACCTGGCTCATCCCTCATGAACTTTTCAGCTTCCCCAAGAAGCTGGTGGAATACCTGAACGAAAAGCAGATCAACACCATCTGCTGGGTCGTGTCCGCACTGACCATCATTTCCTCCTTCCGCACCTTCCAGAGCGTGAAGCCGGAATATCTGCGGACCGTTGCCTTCGGAAGCGAAGTCTTCCCCATCAAGCAGTACCGCATGTGGAGAGAAGCGCTGCCTGAGGCACGCTTCATCAACCTCTACGGACCCACGGAAGGCACCGGCATGAGCTGCCATTACGAACTGGATCCGAAAAAGGAATTTGGTGACACAGATGTCATTCCCATCGGCAAGCCCTTCCGCAACACAGAAGTGCTGCTGCTGACTCCCGAGAACAGGATCGCTGCTCCCGGGGAGGAAGGAGAGATCTGTCTGAGGGGAACCTGCGTCACTCTGGGCTATTACAACAATCCCGAGAAGACCGCGGAGGCCTTTGTACAGAACCCCCTGAACACCACTTATCCCGAGCTGATCTATCGCACCGGCGACATCGGTAAGCTGGATGAGAACGGAGACCTGATCTTCGTGTCCCGCAAGGATTACCAGATCAAGCACATGGGACACCGCATCGAGCTGGGAGAGATCGAGAGCAACGTAAATCTCCTGGAGGAGATCCGGATGTCCGGATGCATTTACGATCAGGTGAAGGGCAAGATCGTCCTGTACTATGTGGGCGATATCGAGCCAGCGGATGTCACCGCACGGCTGAAGGATGCCCTGCCCCGCTACATGATCCCCAACCGGGTACGCAAGCTGGAGGAGATGCCTTTTACCGCCAACGGCAAGATCGACCGGAAGACGTTGAAGAAAATGTACGAAGAGGAATGATGCCAAATCGCGTCACAATATAAGGAGAAGTAAAAATGAGAGAAGACCTGCTTGAGATTTTAAACGACCTGCACGAGGATATCGACTTTGAGGTGGAGGACAACCTCATCGAGCGCAAGATCCTGGATTCCTTCGATATCGTTACCCTGGTGGGCGAGATCTGCGACACCTTCGATATCGAGATCACTGCGGATGAAATGATCCCCGAGAACTTCCGCAACCTGGATGCCATTCTGGAACTCATCGCTTCCAAGACGGACGAGGATTAATTCATGCTTTTCACTTCCTATGCATTTATGCTCTTTGTGGCAGTGACCTTCTGCCTCTATTATGTATGCCCGAAAAAATGGCAGTGGGCTGTGCTCCTTTTAGCCAGCTACACCTTCTATTTCTTCGCCGGCCGCACCTATCTGATCTATATTCTGGTGACCACCCTGTCCACCTACTTTGCAGCCCGGGAAATGGATCGCCGCAGAGCCAAAGCGGATGAAGAATATAATGCCCGGAAGGCCGAGCTGGACAAAGAACAGCGCAAGGCCCTGAAGGCCCGGCAGAAAAAAGGACTCACCAGAGTGTTTCTTGCCTGCCTCATTCTGAACATCGGCATTCTGGCTGTGGTGAAGTATACCAATTTCATGATCTCCAACATCAACGGGATCGCCAGAGCCTTCGGAGGGGATGGTACCCTTTCTTTTGTCAATCTTGTGCTGCCCATGGGTATTTCCTTCTATACCTTTCAGTCGGTGGCGTACCTCATCGATGTCTATCACGGCAAATATCCCGCCCAGCCTCACGCAGGGCGGTTTGCGCTGTTTGTAGCCTTTTTCCCTCAGCTGGTGCAGGGACCCATCAGCCGGTATGACGCACTGTCTGAGAGCCTTTTCGCGGAGCATGATTTCGACCGGCAGAACATCGCCCGGGGCCTGGAGCGGATCCTGTGGGGCTACTTCAAGAAGATGGTCATCGCCGACCGGATCCTGGTGGCGGTGAAAGCCCTCATCGGTGACACGGAAACCTACTACGGCGTCTTTGCATTCGTGGGCATGTTGTTCTACGCGCTGGAGCTGTATGCAGACTTCACCGGCGGTATCGACATCACCATCGGTGTGGCTCAGATCTTCGGTGTCAAGGTGGCGGAGAACTTCCGGAGACCCTACTTCTCCAAGAACATCAAAGAATACTGGAAGCGCTGGCACATTTCCATGGGAACCTGGTTCACGGATTACATTTTCTATCCCGTGTCCGTCAGCAAGCCTTTCCGGAAACTGAACAAATTCGCAAGAGAGCATTTCGGCGACCGTGTGGGCCGCAGACTTCCTGTGTATCTGTCCTCCTTCGTGGTATGGCTGCTGACGGGTGTGTGGCACGGAGCCAGCTGGAACTTCATCGCCTGGGGTCTCGGCAACTACGTGGTCATCATGATCTCCGAAGAGTTCGAGCCTCTCTTTAACCGGTTCCACAAGCGCTTCGCGGTGGAGGGCACCACGCCATGGAAGATGTTCCAGGTGATCCGTACCGTTCTCCTCATGAGCTGCCTGCGTATGTTTGACTGCTATCGCGATGTGCCCCTGACCTTCAAAATGTTCGGCAGCATGTTTGCCCGTCCCCAGTTTTCCGCCCTCACGGGAGAAGCCCTGTTGGGCCTGGGACTGTCGGTGACGGATTACGTGATCCTGATCCTCAGCGCCCTCCTGCTGTTCGCAGTCAGCATGCTTCAGAGAAGCGGCAGCGTCCGGGAGCGGATCGAGAGATACCCCTTCGCCTGCCGGATGCTGATCTGGTGGGGACTGCTGGTGCTGGTGATCCTCTTCGGCGCCTACAGCATCGGATACAACGAGAGTCAGTTTATTTACAACCAATTCTAGAGGTTTGTTTGATCCATGGATAATGTTACGAAACAGAAAAAGAAAGGAACCGCAGTCCGGTATCTGGTGGTGATCCTCATCGTCCTGGCCCTTCTCTGGTTCCTGCAGAAGCTTCTGATGCCCAAGTACATGCACGGCATCGTGGAGGGCGCAATGATCGCCGAGTACTATGAGGAACCCAAGGATCACGATGTGGTCTTCATCGGCGACTGCGAGCTGTATGAGAATATCTCCCCTCAGATCCTGTGGGAGGAGTACGGCATCAACAGCTACATCCGGGGCAGCGCCCAGCAGCTCATCTGGCAGTCCTACTACCTGATGGAGGAGACACTGAAGTACGAGCATCCCGATGTGATGGTCTTCAACGTCCTCTCCTTGAAGTACGATGTGCCTCAGAATGAAGCTTACAACCGCATGACTCTGGACGGCATGAAGTGGTCCACATCCAAAGTGGGTTCCATCATGGCCTCCATGACGGAGGAGGAGAGCTTTGGAGATTATCTCTTCCCCATCCTCCGGTATCACTCCCGCATCACGGATCTGGAGGAGGATGACTGGACCTATCTCTTCCACCGGGACAAGGTGACCTTCAACGGCTACTACATGCGGGTGGATGTGAAGGCAGCGGAGAACGTGCCCACCGGCCGGCCTCTGGGAGATTACACCTTCGGTGACAATGCTTACGCTTACCTGGAAAAGATGGCAGAGCTCTGCGAAAAAGAAGGTGTGGAGCTGGTGCTGGTAAAGGCTCCCAGCCTGTATCCTTACTGGTATGACGAGTGGGAAGCACAGATGGAGGAATTTGCGGCAGCCCACAATTTGCGGTATTATAATTTCTTAGAAGTCACGGACGAGATCGGTCTGGACTTCACTCAGGATACCTACGATGCAGGCCTGCATCTGAATCTGTCCGGCGCCGAGAAGCTTTCCCGGTATTTCGGCCAGATCCTGCAGGAGGAGTGCGGCGTCGCATCCCGCAGGGGCGAGGAAGCGTTGGAGGCAGCCTGGGAAGCAAACGGTGAACGCTATCGCGCGGAGATCGCAAGACAGCGGGAACAATACGGCCTGACACAGTAGGCCTGCCTGACGGATTGATCAGGCATAGGAGGAGATTATGAAAAAACAGATCATTGCAACGTTACTGGTGGCAGCAGTTCTGGGACTGACTGCCTGCGGCGAGGATGAAGTGAAGGTCATCGGCAATCAGACCGAGACCACAGTACAGACCACCGCTTCCACTGAGAGCACCGAGACTGCAGGCACCGAGACCGCAGCTCCCGAAGCTGAGCAGACCGTAGAGACTGCATCCGCAGGCTATGTCTTCGAGGCAAGCTTCGGCGGAGCCACCGCATCCGTTTCCATGGATATGGATATGAGCGGCGTGCTGGCAGCCCTGGGAGATCCTGTCACTTACTTCGAGGCAGCAAGCTGCGCATTCGAGGGACTGGACAAGATCTACACCTATGATCACTTTGAGATCGACACCTATCCCGAGGGAGACAAGGATCTGGTATCTGCAGTGCTGCTGCTGGACGACCTTGTGACCACTCCGGAGGGCGCATACATCGGCCAGACCAAGGCAGAGATCGAGAGCATTTACGGTACCGATTACGAGACCAAGGGTACCGCTATGGTATATACAAAGGACGGCGCACACCTGGAGTTCGTCCTGAGCGGCGACGCCGTACAGTCCATTTCCTATCAGTCTTCTGTACTGGATGAATAACAGCCTGCCGGCCCCGCCGGCAAACCCGGAGGAAATCAATGCTTCTGATCAAGAACGGAACCGTCGTGGACCCCGCATCCGGACGGGAAGGAAAAGCGGACGTCCTCATCAAGGATGACCGCATTCTGCGGATCGGACCCAATATCAGCCCCGCGGAGGGAGATACTGTCATCGACGCCACCGGACGCATCGTGGCGCCCGGATTTGTGGATGTGCATGTGCATTTCCGGGATCCGGGCTTTACGGACAAAGAAGACATCCTCACCGGAGCCGCAGCGGCGGCCAAGGGAGGCTTTACCAGTGTTGTGATGATGGCCAATACAAAGCCCACCATCGATAACCCGGAGACCCTGAAGTACGTTCTGGAAAAGGGCGCCACCACCGGCATTCACTGCTATGCCTGCGTCAATGTCACCAAGGGCATTAAGGGGCAGGAACTGACGGATATGGAGGAGCTTTCCGAACTGGGAGCTGTAGGCTTTACGGACGACGGAATCCCCCTTGTGGACGAGAATATCGTGCGGGAGGCCATGGAGCGCTCCGGCAGGATCGGGAAGCCCATCAGCTTCCATGAAGAGAACCCGGCTCTCATCGAGAACAACGGCGTGAACCGGGGCAAAGCAAGCGAGTTTTACGGCATCGGCGGATCCCCCAGAGAGGCGGAGATCAGCCTGATTGAACGGGATCTGAAGCTGGCAGAGGGTACCGGCGCCTGCATCGATATCCAGCACATCTCCACAGAGGAAGGCGTACAGCTGGTGCGGGAAGCGAAAGCGAGAGGACTGGATGTCCACGCCGAGGCTACACCCCACCATTTCACCCTTACAGAGGACGCTGTCATCGAACACGGCACTCTGGCCAAGATGAATCCGCCCCTGCGGCTGGAATCCGACCGAATGGCCATTATCCGGGGTCTGCAGGACGGCACCATCGATATGATCGCCACGGATCACGCTCCCCACACGGCGGAGGAGAAGGCCCGGGACATCACAAAAGCCCCCAGCGGCATCATCGGACTGGAGACAAGCTACTGTCTGGGATTTACCGAATTGGTCAAAAAAGGGTACCTTACCCGGGTAGACCTCTTTAAACTTATGTCAACCAACCCTGCCCATGTATATCACTTGGATGCAGGTTATCTTGCAGAAAATGGCCCTGCAGATCTAGTACTTGTGGTCGAAGATGAAGAGACCACAATAGACAACAAGTGTTTTGCATCAAAAGCCGTCAATTCTCCCTTCGTGGGACAAAAATACTTCGGAGTGGTGGAAAAAACCATCTGCGGAGGGAAACTTGTGTATTCCAGAACCTAGGAAAACACGCTATATCAAGGAATTGTAGAAACGATTCTGAAAATCCGAACAATAACATGAGGGATTTAATCGCATGAAAGAGAAACAGACTGCCAGGGTCCGTTCCGCAAGACAACTGGCCCCCGGAATTTTTGAAATGTGGATCGAATCATCTCTGGCCGCCGAGGCCCATCCGGGTCAGTTCATCGGTGTCTATACCGGAGATGCTTCCAAATTACTGCCCCGTCCCATCAGTATCTGCGAAGTGGCAGAGGACGCTCTTCGTATCGTCTATCGCGTCACGGGACCCGGCACCGGCACCGAACTCATCGCCCGGATGCAGGCGGGCGACCCGGTGGACATCCTGGGAATCCTTGGAAACGGCTATGATCTCAGCACTGCTGTGGGCAAGGAAGTCTTCGTCATCGGCGGAGGCATCGGCGTGCCTCCCATGCTGGAACTGGCAAGAAGCCTGGCAGAGCAGAACAAGACCCTGCCGGAGGAAAAGCGTGCCCGCATTCAGATCGTGGTGGGCTATCGTGACAGCAATCTCTTCTTAAAAGAAGATCTGGAAAAGTACGGAGAAGTCACCATCGCCACAGAGGACGGCAGCTTCGGCACCAAAGGAAATGTGCTGGATGCCATCCGGGATCAGGGACTTCATGCAGATATCCTGTATTCCTGTGGCCCCATGCCCATGCTTCGGGCATTGAAAAAGTATGCACAGGAGCAGGGAATTCCGGCGTATATCTCCCTGGAGGAGCATATGGCCTGTGGCGTGGGCGCCTGCCTGGGCTGCGTGGTGAAGACCCCTCATGTGGATCATCATTCCCATGTGAACAATGCGCGGATCTGCACCGACGGACCTGTGTTTAACGCGGAAGAAGTAGAGATTTAGGACCAAAGAAAGGGCCAAACGATGAATACATCTGTGACCATAGCCGGCGTGACTTTTAAAAACCCTGTCATGGAAGGCTCCGGAACCTTCGGCTCCGGAATGGAATACGGCGAATTTGTGGATCTGAACCGGCTGGGAGCCGTGGTGACCAAGGGCGTGGCAAATGTGCCCTGGCCCGGCAACCCTACCCCCAGAGTGGCGGAAGTCTACGGCGGCATGCTGAATGCCATCGGCCTCCAGAACCCCGGCATCGACGTGTTCTGCGAAAGAGACCTGGCATTTCTGAAAGATTATGATACAAACGTGATCGTGAACGTCTGCGGAAAGACCGTGGAGGACTATGTGGAAGTGGTGGAGCGCCTTGCATCCGAGCCTGTGGTGAAGATGCTGGAGATCAATGTCTCCTGCCCCAATGTCAAGGAGGGAGCCATCGCCTTCGGCCAGAAGGCAGATGCTCTGTTCAACATCACATCGGAGATCAAAAAGCACGCAAAGCAGCCCATCATCATGAAGTTGTCCCCCAATGTGACGGACATCACCGAGATGGCAAAGGCAGCGGAAGCAGCCGGAGCGGATGCCATTTCCCTCATCAATACCATCACCGGCATGAAGATCGACATCCATCGCCGAAAGTTTGCCCTTGCCAACAAGACCGGCGGCATGAGCGGCCCTGCCATCAAGCCCATCGCGGTGCGCATGGTGTATCAGGCATCTCATGCAGTGAAGATCCCCGTCATCGGAATGGGCGGTATCGCCACGGGTGAGGACGCCATCGAGTTCCTGCTGGCCGGCGCCAGCGCAGTGGCGGTGGGAGCCATGAACTTCGTGAATCCCAGAGCCACCATCGATGTCATCGAGGGCATTGAAAACTATATGAAACAGTACGGAGTTGCAGATATCCGGGAACTCATCGGAGCGGTGAACGACTAGAAAGATCCAGACACAAAAACACCCCCGAAGGCGGGAACCTTCGGGGGATTTTTCATGGATGAAGCCCGTTCATGCGAGCATATGTCATTTGTTACTCGGTGATCTCACCGGTGTAGGACTGTCTTAACTTTTCGAATTTCTCAAGTACAGCATCATAGGTCTTCTGGGAGATTTCCGGGAGCTTGCCGCCCCAGGTTTTCTCTGCCTGTGCGTAGCCCTTCTTGAAGGCTTCGATCATGCTGTCCAGTTTATCCGGGTCGCCGCCCGTCAGAGCTGTTGCGAAATTCACGATCCGATCACTGGTCTGGTTTACACCCCAGTAGCCGTCTTCGGCGATATCCGCCTGTGCCTGAGCCTTTGTCTCGGGATCTACCGTGAAATTACCTTCCCGGAGGAAGCTCCAGATATCCGTGGCATTTCCGTAGGTGGTTGCCTGCTGACTGATCAGCTTCTGAACCATGCTCTGCAGATTGTCCAGCCGGTTCTGTGCATCCAGCTTCATCTGGTTCACAAGGGCGGTGTTGGGGGTATAGGTTTTAGAAGCCTTGGAAGTCCGGGAATCCTTGGAGGGTTCGTAGACCACTGCTGCTTCTTCGGTTTTCTTGGCGCTATCGGCTTTTGCATCCTGCTTCACCGGTGTGGAGGAGTAGGAATAGGCCGCTGCTACCTGAGAGGTTGTTGTAACTCCGTTTACACTCATAGGGCCTCCTTTCTGAATCATCCATGATTACGTATCTTATATCGACAAAAACCAGGGAAAACTTAACAGCTTTCCCTCTTCCTACTTCTAACTTATCACATATTGGAAGAAAAATCAGCATAAATTCTGTGAAATCTAACATCACGCACTAATTGACGGAAAACAAGGATTGTACTAAAATAAATACAATTATGAAAACAATTACAAAAAACGCGTACGCAAAAATCAACATGGCTCTGGATGTCATCGGAAGGAGAGGGGACGGATACCACAAAGTCCGCATGATCATGCAGACGGTGGACCTTTATGACACCCTTACCTTCGACCGGTTTACACCGGAACCCGGAGAGGAACAGATCCGCATTGTCACCGACAGCGGTGAACTGACCAACGGTCCCGACAACCTCATCTATCGGGCGGCCCGGGTGATCCTGGACCAGTCGAAATCCACAGAGGGAGTCGCCATTCGTCTGGAAAAGCGGATCCCCATTGCCGCCGGCATGGCGGGAGGAAGCACAGATGCCGCAGCCACCTTCCACGGTGTGAATGAATTGCTGGATCTGGGCTACACCACCGAGCAGCTTTGCGACATGGGCGTGTGGGTCGGAGCGGATGTGCCCTATTGCATTATGGGCGGAACCGCACTGGCGGAGGGCATCGGAGAGATCCTGACGCCTCTGACTCCGGCACCGCAGCTGCCCCTGGTCATCGCAAAGCCGGAAGCCGGAATAGCGACGAAAAATGTTTATCGCGACCTGGATCACATCGCCGGATGGGACGTGGAGAATCCCGCGGAGGACCGACTGGAGCATCCGGATGTCACCGGAATGCTGGTGGCCATCAAGACGGGAGACGCAGAGGGAATCGTGAAGCGCCTTGGCAATGTGCTGGAGGAAGTGACGATCCCGAAGCTTCCTGTGGTAGGGGAGATCAAAAAGGCATTGGCGGAAGCTGGCGCGGAGGGCGTCCTGATGAGTGGAAGCGGCCCCACAGTCTTTGCCGTCTTTGATACCACGGAACACGCAAAGCAGGCTGCAGAGGCCCTGCGGAAAAAGAACCTGGCGAAGGACGTCTTCGTCAGCAGAATCCTGTAACACAGGGGTAAGCAACAAGCAAAACAACAAGGGGAACGATATGTCAAGAACACAACAGCCCGCAGAGGAATTTCTGCCCCTTCGGGACTCCGTCTTCAACGAACTGAGACAGGAGATCCTCACCGGAGAACTGGCTCCCGGGGAGAGACTGATGGAGATCCATCTGGCGGACCGATTGGGAGTAAGCCGGACACCCATCCGGGAAGCCATCCGGATGCTGGAACTGGAAGGCCTGGTCACCATGATCCCCAGACGGGGAGCCCAGGTATCCCAGATCACCGAAAAACAAATGAATGACGTGCTGGAGGTGCGGCAGGCACTGGACGAGCTCTGTGTACGGCTGGCCTGCGAGCGCATCGATGCCGCCGGGTTGAAGCGGCTGGAGGAAGCCTGCAAAGCCTTCGAAGAGGCAGTGGAGGCAGATGACAACCGTCGCATCGCACAGGCGGATGTGGATTTCCACAACGTCATCATCGAAGCCACCGGCAATGACAAGCTCATCGGCATGGAGGACACCTTCTCCCAGCCCATGTACCGCTATCGTTACGAGTACATCAAGGACGGCTCCGGTCACCAGACCCTGGTGAAGGAGCACCGGGAGATCCTCGGAGCCATTGCTGCGGGGGACGCTGCCGCTGCATCCGAAGCAGCGGGGATCCATATCGATAACCAGCGTAAAGCCATCATCCGTCAGATCCGGGCGGATGAAGCAAAGAGGACGAAGGTTTGAAGAGAGAAATAGAGATCAAGATCGTGGGGCGACAGTTCCGGGACGGTTCCTGGGAAGAAGTTGTCACCGAGTGTAAGGGGAAATATTACAAAGAAGAAGGCATTATCTATCTGTTCTACGAAGAGAGCGATGATGCGGCAGGTGTCTGCAAAACCCGCATCACCCTCCGGGAAAGAGGAATGCAGGTCAATCGCCAGGGCGGCATCACAACCACTCTGGTGTATGATCTTGGTGTGCGTAATTTCACAACCTACCACTCTCCCCTGGGAGTGTTTGACGTCGGCAACGAAGCCACCCATTATATCGTGGCGGAAAAAGAAGCAGGGCTCACCGTGGATATGGGCTACAAACTCTTTATGGGCGGAGACGAAGGCCGGGATGCCACGCTGCGCATTGACGCAAGATTCCTGTAAACAATTCGAGACAAAAAGAAAGACCTCATCCCGCGGGATGAGGTCTCTTTGTATTCGTCTTTACTTGATGGGCTTTGCTCCGGCTTTCTCCTGAAGCTTTTCCACCCAGGCCTTGAAGCCCTTCTTCTTGACCACTTCGGTGTTCTTCTTGCCGTGCAGTCCCTTCACATCCAGAATGTAGATACCGCTGACGGAAGCCTTCACTTCCTTCTTTACGGGCACATCCTCGAAGATCTTGTCATCGCAGATGAGGCTCATGACCTGAGGACCAACCTTTGCCTTGACGATGGGAAGCTTGGAACCCCGCAGATACTTGGGAGTCTGATCCACAACCGCCTGAGGCAGTCCCGAATCCTTCATCCGCATCCGTTTCTTGTCAATGACCAGCATGGTGACCGTCTGCTTGTTGGCCTGCAGCATCTGCGCGTTCTCTTCCTGACGCTTCTGAGCCTTCTTGCCCAGGAAATACAGCACCACCAAAATGGCCACCATTATTACGGTGATGACGATAAATACGATCCAACCTGTACTCATGATAAGTACCTCCGACAAACATATTTGAAAGGAATTACAACCTTTGTAAAAATCCGGTGTTACTCCGCATATCATTCTAACACAGCGAAAAAGAACAGGCAACAGACTTCCGAAGCGGGTTTCCATTTCATAAGGGAAGAATTTTTGTATTTTTATGCCCGTCTGTGATAAAATAATACAGAAAAATGCGCATCGGAGCGCACGGAGAGAAAAAATGGATTGGACGCAGGCGGCGGATATCGCCGTGTTAATCGGAACATTTTTGCAGCGAACCCTGTGGATCTGGGATGTGATCTTCGCGTTCATCATCGTGTTTCTGGAACGGAAGAATCCCAAGGCCGTGTGGGCCTGGCTGCTGCTCATGGTGGTGTTTCCCTTTGTGGGATTCATCTTCTACCTGCTGGCGGGACAGGACTTCCACAAGCGCAGGCTCTTCCGGGATAAGGAAGTGCAGGACCGGCTGGAAGCCTCAAGCGCGCTGAAAGAGCACGCGGTGCTGGAAGAAGGGGCGGATCCGGATCCGGAGATCCTGAATTTCCGGGACCTTGTGGCCTACAACGTGAAGACCGCGGATGCCCTGCTGACTTCCAACAACGACGTCGACATCTATACGGACGGCAACGATAAGTTTAATGCCCTCATCGAGGACCTGAAGAAAGCGGAGAAGTTCATCAACTTCCAGTACTACATTCTTCGGTCTGACGAGCTCTTCGACCGGATCAAGCCGGTGTTGAAGGAACGGGCGGCAGCAGGTGTGGAGGTACGTGTCCTCTATGATGCCATGGGATGCCGCACCACCCCCCGTGCCCTCTGGAACGAACTGGAGACCGCCGGGATCAAGACCGCTTCCTTCTTCCCCGCGCTGTTCGGACGGCTTCAGACCCGCGTCAACTTCCGGAACCACCGGAAGATCGTGGTCATCGATAACCGCGTGGGCTATGTGGGCGGCTACAATGTGGGCCGGGAATACGTGGATATGGATCCCCGGTTCGGCCATTGGCGCGACACCCATCTGCGTATCGAAGGACCCGCCGTGGTATGGCTTCAGGCCCGGTTCATGCTGGACTGGAACTACGCCGCCAAAGAGAGCTTGCTGGAAAATCCGGTCATGTCCATTCAGCCCCATGTCGGCAAGCGGGACTGCTGTGAAGTCCAGATCATCAGCTCCGGCCCCGATAACCAGGCGCAGCACATCCGTGACAATTATGTCCGCATGATCTATAATGCACAGAAAAGCATTTACATACAGACGCCCTATTTCATTCCGGATGAATCCATGCTCAGTGCTCTGTTTGTGGCGCTGAACTCCGGCGTGGAGGTCAATATCATGATCCCCTGCAAGCCGGACCATCCCTTTGTCTACTGGGCGACCTACTCCTACATCGGAGAGCTCATCCAGCAGGGAGCAAAGTGTTACACCTATGACAACGGATTCCTCCATGCCAAGGGCCTTGTGGCAGACGAAGAAGTCTTCTGCTACGGCACCACCAACATGGACATCCGCTCCTTCGCCCTCAACTTCGAAGTCAACGCGGTGGTCTATGACTGCCGGAAGGCGCAGGAAATGGCGCAGGCTTTCCGGGATGACCTGAAATACTGCACCGAGATCACACCCGAATTGTACCGGACGAGAACGGTCCCGACCCGCTTCAAGGAGCAGGTCTGCCGGCTGCTTTCCCCGATCTTATAAGTACAAGAGTCACAAAACGCATTAAGAGGAGAACTATTATGAAGAATCAGATCAAGAAAACCCTGGCAGTCGCTGCTGCAGCTGCCCTGTCCCTTGGCGTGCTCACCGCATGTCAGCCCGCCGAGTCCGTGGCAGATGCCCTCGGAGCGGGTGAGGAGTACAGCGAGAGCACCGAGACTGTGGAAACCGAGACCACCGAGACCGCCGAGACCGCAAACACCGAGAGCTCCGAGTCTGAGACCGGCTATGTGGCTTCCGGAAGCGAGATGACCATCAATGACATCAATGTTGCAGATTACATTTCCCTCGGCGACTACAAGAACCTGAATGTTGAGATCCCCGAAGTGGAAGTCAGCGACGAGGAAGTGGAAGCTCTCTACAAGGAGATCTATTCCTACTACGCAGGACTGGTTGATACCGCAGACCTCATCACCGACCGCGCTGTGGAAGAGGGCGACATCATCAGCCTTGACTATGCCGGATACAAGGACGGCGTGGCATTCGACGGCGGCACCGCTGAGAACCAGACCCTCTGGATCGGCTCCAACACCTTCATCGACGGCTTCGAAGCAGGCCTGGTGGGTGTGAACCCCGGCGAGACCGTAGACCTGAACCTGACCTTCCCTGAGAACTATGGAAACGAAGAGCTGGCAGGCGCTGCAGTGGTCTTCACCTGCACCGTACACGGCATCGTTCCCGAAGAGAAGATCTTCGAGCTCTTCCTGGAGACCGAAGTGGGCGAGGGTGAGTCCGAGTACACCGCGGATGCCATGGGCATGAACCGTTTCGCTTACGACTACCTGCTGAGCTATAAATCCGATTCCGTGGACACCGAGGACCTGATCCTCACCGCTCTGCGTGACATCGTTACTGTGGAGAACGAGTTCCCCACCGACCTGATCCTGGCTTATCAGGATATGTACGCAAACAACCTGAACTACTACGCCTCCATGTACGGCTATGAGGCAGAGGACTTCGCTCAGGCTGCATTCGGCACCTCTGCTGAATCCTACATTTCCGACAACAGCTACGATGCACTGGTGACTGACGCAATGCTTCAGTACATCGCTGACAACGAGGGCCTGAACCTCACCGATGATCAGGTTGCTGACCGTCTTAACACCATGGCTACCGACTACGGCTACGGCTCCGCGGAAGAGATGCTGGGTGAGAGCATTGATTACAACACTTACCGTGTTTACTTCATGGAGGAGGATGTATTCTCCTGGCTTGCAGAGAACCTCGGTGAATAAAAAGGAATTCAAATGACCAAATTTCCGGTTCGAAAAGTGTATAGCGTCATCCTCACGCTGGCAGTCCTGTCAGCGGGGGTGGCGTCATGCCATAAAGCCGATCTGGTGGCCTTTGCCACCACCTCCGGCGAATACCAGAACCGGATGGACCAGACCCAGACTCAGATCGACGCCACTCAGGCCGAACTGGACGCCATCCGCGCCCGCATCGGCAGTTACGAAGAACAGGAGGAGATCCTGGAAGAACAGCTGGATGACGTCAACGCCGAAGTCATCAACACCATGACCGAGATCAACCTCAAAGAGGAAGAGATCGCGACGATGCAGGAACTGCTGGAGGTCAAAGAAGGCGAGATCACGGCCAAACAGGCTGACATCGAAGCCACCGAGAAAGAGTACGAAGCTGCTCAGGCCCGGGAGGAGAAACAGCATGACGATATGATCCTCCGGATCCGCGCCATGTACGAGCAGAACACCGGCACCATCCTGGATCTTGTGATGCAGGGCCACGGACTGCAGGATTTCCTGAACCGCCTGGACTATGTAGAGTCTATCTACGAATACGACAACCAGAAGCTCACCGAGTACGCGGAGACCAAAGAAGCCGTGTACCAGCTGGGGCTTCAGCTCGCTGCGGAGAAGGAAGTTCTCGAAGGAGAACAGGCTCAGCTCGAGATGCAGAAGAGCGAACTGGAGGCTGAGAAGAGATTGCTGGAGGATTCCAAGACCCAGCTGGCCTCTCTCAAAGCAAAATTACAGGCTCAGACGGCCGATTACGAAGCCCTCATCAAGAAGGCAAACCAGGAGGCGGCAGTGGCGACAGCCCAGCTGAAGAAGGAAAAAGCCCAGCTGGCCACCCTGAAAGCAGCCCGTGACGCCGCAGCAAAAGCGGAGCAGGCGGCAACCAACGGTACCTCCACCACATCCACCGGTACGACCAAAGCGTCCGCCACCGGTACTTACACTTCTAACTACAATTCTGTTATCGATAGTGCCAGCGGCTCCGAACTGGGCAAGACCATTGCGAAATACGGATGCCAGTTCATCGGAAACCCCTATGTGGCCGGCGGCACCAGTCTCACAAACGGAGCGGACTGCTCCGGATTTACCTACCGGATCTACGCGGATTTCGGCTATACCATCCCCCGTACCTCCTATCTTCAGCGGAGCGCGGGAACCGGCGTGGAGTACGCAAATGCCCAACCCGGAGACCTGATCTGCTATGACGGACACGTGGCTATGTACATCGGCGGAGGCCTGATCGTACACGCTTCCTCGGCCAAGACCGGCATCAAGATCGGCAATGCCGCATACCGGACCATCCTTGCGGTGAGACGCATTATCAACTAAAGCATTCAATTCTTAAAAAATTAGAAAAAATATCCCCAATACCCCTAAAGAAAAAAGAGGCAGGTTCCGATAAATAGTGTGTAGGAAGAGATGTGCCCGCCACCGGGCGCGTTTCTACAGTATTTTCCCAGTAAGGAAGGGAGGGAATCATATGCGTATAGAGGCATATTCCCAGGTACAGAACATGTACCAGACCCAGAAGGTCAAACAGCCCGTCAAGACGACCGCTGCTACCAGAGGGACCGATCAGGTTCAGATCAGCAGTGCAGGTACCGCTCTGACCACGGCGAAGGCTGCTCTGGCCAATACTTCTGACATCAGAGAAGACATAGTGAATCCCCTCAAGGAGAAGGTTCAGAACGGAACCTACAACGTGAGCGTGGAATCCTTTGCGGACAAGCTCCTTCAGAAGTATGCAGAAATGAGGTAATTTTTCGTGGCAAGTTTAATGGAGAACCTGATCAGCATATTGAACGATGAGTGTTCCGCTTATGAGGAGCTTCTTAAACTGTCACGGAAAAAAACCCCGATCATCATTTCCGGAAACCTGGAAGAACTGAGCAAAATCACGGATGAGGAACAGGAGCAGGCCAGTCGTCTCGCCAACCTCGATAAAAAGAGGAGTGAAGTTACGGCCGACATTGCGAATGTGTTGAACAAGGATGTTAACAAACTCAAGCTCAGTTATCTGATCAAACTTCTGGAGAAGCGCCCTGCGGAGCAGGCAGCGCTTTCCGAAGTGCACGATCGGCTGAAGACGGTTGTCGCCAGCGTGCGTCAGGTAAACGAGCAGAACAGGGAACTGATCGAGACATCACTGGAAATGGTTCAGTTTGAAATGAACCTCATGCAGTCGATGCAGGCGGCTCCCGAGACAGCCAATTACTCCCGCGGTGCGTACAGCACCGGTGACACCATGGGCGTCACGAGGGGGAAGTTCGACGCAAAGCAATAGGAGAAGACGATATGTCCCTGTGGAGCAGCCTCTATGTTGGTGTGGGAGGACTTCAGACGAGTAACAACGCTCTGAACACTGTGTCTCACAACCTGACAAATGTGGACACGGAAGGCTTCACCCGCCAGCAGGTTCAACAATCAGACAGATCTTATATCACAATCTCCAAGACTGCCAGCGCGATCTCTTTTCAGCAGACAGGCCTTGGAGTTTATTATTCTAAAGTAAAGCAGGTCAGAGACTATTTTCTGGACAAAACCTATCGGCGTGAGTCCGGTCGCAGCATGTTCTACGAAGTGTCGAGAGACACCCTTGTGGAAGTGGAAGACCTTCTGGGAGAGCTGAACGGCACCCAGTTCCAGAAAGCCATGAGCGACCTTTGGACCGCAGTGCAGGAGCTGTCCAAGGATCCCTGCAACTCCGTCACCCAGAGTGCTCTGGTATCGGAGGCACAGGAGTTTCTGGCAAATGCTCAATCCGTCTATCACGGTCTCTGCAGTTATCAGGACAATCTCAACTTACAGATCAAACAAAAAGTAGAGCAGATCAATGAGATCGGCGAGAACATTCTCAAGCTGAACGATCAGATCCGTATGATCGAGATGGCAGGCGAGAGTGCCAACGATCTCCGCGACACCCGGAACCTCTATCTGGATGAGCTCTCCAAGCTGGCAGACATCAACTACGATGAAGACGTCTATGGCAACGTCTACATCCAGCTGGAAGGAGAGGACTTCGTCAAAGGTTCCATGTGCTACAAGATCGCGCTGGATTACGACGAAAACACCACCTTCTACACTCCCTTCTGGCCCCAGAACGCGGAGTACACCATCGATTCCGATGGCAACAAGGTTTACGACATTTCCAATGCCCTTGTCTTCGACCTCACCCGTACCATTTCTTCCGATCTTGGTACCGACATCGGCGGCCTGAAGGCCATGATGCTGGCAAGAGGCGATCACAGAGCGGATTACACCGATATCGAAGGCGATTATGACACCGTCGCACAGTCGGTGCTCATGAACATCCAGGCCGAGTTCGATCAGATGATCCACAACGTCACCACCGCCGTCAACAACGTACTGGCGGAGGCAGCAGGCGTGAAGACCTACACCCTGGCGGACGGCACCCGGATCCGCGCCGTGGCAGAGGGCGGCGACTACATGGTCGACCTCGACGGAAGTCCCCTCCAGCTCTTCAAGAAGAGCACCACCGAAGGCTACCTCATGAAGTCCCTGGACAATGTGGCAGCAACGGACGAGGACGGCAACGCAGTCACCCTGAACGGCAACTACTGGGTGTACGTGGACGAGAGTCCTTCCGACAAGGAATCCCTCTACGGCGCCGACAACTCAGCCATCAACCAGCACCTGCTCCAGACCCCCACCCTTCTGGGCTTCCGCCTGGAGGACGGTTCCGAGGACACCTGGACCATGGACAAGCTGAAAGCAGTCTTCACGGAACAGGTTTACACCCTGAACCCTTACGTATTAAAGCAGGTGAACCTGAACGACTACTACGGAGATCTGGTGTCACAGATCGCCAACTCCGCATACGTCTACACTAGTATCTACGACAACCAGCAGACCACCGTCACCGCGGCGGAATCTGCAAGAGACCAGATCACGGCAGTTTCCTCGGACGAGGAGCTCTCCAACATGATCAAATTCCAGAGCGCTTATAACGCATCCAGCCGTTTCATCAATGTGGTGGACGAGATGCTGGAGCACCTGCTCACATCCCTGGGATAAGGACTTAAAGGAACGCATCGCAGGACAGGAGGAAGAATATGGCATCTACATTCTTTGGACTGAATATCGCATATTCCGGATTGCTGGCCAGCAATGCAGCCCTGAACACCACGGCCAACAACATTTCCAACGTCCAGACCGACGGCTACTCCCGCCAGAAAGTGGACCAGAAGGCAGCGGAAGCTCTCCGCACCTGGACCACCTTCGGAAGCGCCGGCGCCGGCGTACAGGTCCTTGCCGTGGAACGTATCCGGGACGAGTTCTACGACACCAAGTACTGGAACAACAATACCCTGGTCGGTGAGTACGACATGAAGTCCTACTACATGAAGGAGATCGAGGGCTACCTGTACGACAGCGGCACCAACGCAGGCTTCGCCTCCGTCTTCGACCAGCTGATGATCACCGGTCTGGAAGAGCTGATGAAGAACCCCAACACCGCTACTCTGAAGAGCCAGTTTGTGGGTTACGCCAGCTCCCTCACCGATTACTTCAACAATATCGTGGGCAATTTCGAGAATATCCAGAAGGATATCAACCAGGAACTCAAGCTGAAGGTGGACACCATCAACTCCCTGGCCAGCGAGATCGCCACTCTGAACAAGCAGATCAACACCGTCGAGATGGGCGGCCAGAACGCCAACGAGCTCCGGGATCGCAGATCCCTTCTGCTGGATGAACTGTCCGAGATCGTGGATGTCACCACCAGCGAGACTCCAGTCATGGACATGAACGATCCGGACCGTGAGACCGGCGCCACCCGCTTCATCGTAAAGATCGCCGGCGGCCAGCTCCTGGTGGACGACGCCATGTGCAAGCAGCTGGAGTGCAAAGCCCGGGAGAACTACGAGAAAGTCAACCAGAGCGACATCGACGGCCTCTACGACATCTACTGGGGCGACGGCCAGAAGTTCAACCTGTACAACGCAGCCATGGGAGGCGCCCTGAAAGGCCTCATCCAGATGCGTGACGGAAACAACGGCGAGTACTTTAACGGCACCGTTACCGACGCCAAAATCGACGGCTACACCGATGCCAACGGGGACAAGTTCGACACCGTCACCGTCAAGGTCACGGCCGATTACCTGACGGACCTCAACAAGCTGAACCTCTCCGATCAGGGCGGCATCATCAATGTAGGAAATCAGGAATTCTATTACGACTCCTGGACCTACACCATGAAGACCGATGCCAACGGCAACCCCACCTATTCCTACACCTTCGTCCTCTCCAACGATCCGGAGAAGAACGCGAAGCACATTACCACCGACCGTGTGGGCAAAGTCGCCACCGCCGGTGCCAATGTAAACTACCAGGGAATCCCCTATTACATGGCACAGCTCAATGAGTGGGTGAGAACCTTCTCCGAGAAGTTCAACGACATCCTCCTCTCCGGTAATGACAATCAGGGAACCATCATGTTCGCCGGCAATCATGCAACAGACGACGAGCAGTTCCAGTTCGACCGTGTCATCGACTGGTCCACAGAGGACGGCTCCGGCACCAACCGCTCCGATCAGCTACAGAAACTGGTGCAGAGCGGCGATCCCAACGCAGCAAACAAGACCGTGGAAGTCAACGTCAATGCGGACAGCTACTATCGCCTCACCGCAAAAAACTTCGACATCCTCGATGCCATGAATAATGATGCCACCCTCATGACCAATCGCTTCTCCCTCAGCGACGGTGTGGAGCAGAACGACCTGCTGGTGGCTCTGAAGAAGATGGTGGACGAGAAGGACGGCAGAACCTTCCGGGGTGGCTCCTGTGCGGAGTTCCTGGAGAACATCCTCTCCGATGTGGCACTGAACGCATCCAGCGCCGATACCTTCGAACTGAACTACACCTCCATCAAGGAAACCATCCACAACACCAGACTTTCCATCTCCGGCGTGGACGAAGATGAGGAAGCGGTGGACCTGGTGAAATATCAGAATTCCTACAATCTGGCATCCAAGATGATCTCCGTCTTCCAGGAGATCTACAACAAGCTCATCAACGACACCGGCGTATAATACGGAACTGACCCACGGCCAATTCAGTACGTTCGGTCTCAGGAGGAAGCACCATGAGTATGAGAATCACCAACAAGATCATGCAGCGGAACAATCTTTCCAACCTCAACATCAACAAGACGCTGGAAGATAAGCTGACCACACAGATCTCCACCGGCAAGGTGGTAAACCGCCCCTCCGACGATCCCGTGGTGGCTATCCGCGCCCTGCGCCTGCGCAGCAACGTGACCGAGGTCACGCAGTATTACAGCAAGAACATCCCCGATGCAGAATCCTGGATGACCGTAACCGAAGATGCTCTGACGGGCCTTTCCACGGTCCTCACCAGCATGATCTCCCAGGTCACCAAGGGCGCCAACGGCGACCTGACCAGCGATGACCGCGGCATCATCATGACCCAGCTGCAGGCTCTTTCCAGTGAAGTCTATGCCACCGGTGATGCGGACTATGCCGGACGCTATGTCTTCACCGGCTACCGCACCGACACCTCCCTGAGCTTCATGGAGAACACCACCGTCACCTACTCCATCACCGAGCAGGTGAACAAGGGCGCCATCGACAGCTTCACCTTCGTCAACGACGGCAACATCACCGACTGGACTGCATCCAACTTCAACAGCATCACCACCGATGAGACCGCAGTCTCCGAATCCACCGTGCACCGCATCCGCCTGTCCTATGACAAGTGCGATCCCGGCATGGACCCTTCCATCGAATATTACGACGGCGGCACCGATGGGGGCGGCAACCCTACCACCGCCACCATGACCGCCACCACCATCAGTCTTTACGATGATCCCAGCCCTTATGAGCAGGTGGCTACCGCCTCCGGACCCATCTATGTTCCCGAGACCGGCGAGATCCTGCTGGACGATGCAAGCTACAACACCCTGATGAACACCAAGGACAACGCAGCCACCGGCGCTGTGGACGAGGCGGAGATCCGGGTGGTCTATAAGAAGACCGATTGGCTTTCCACCGATCTTCGGCCCGAGCATTACTTCTACTGTGTGGACGAAACCAATCATATTGAGTATAATACAGGGTATCTGGATCATACCGCAGAGCGCCAGTCCATCGAGTACGATGTGGGATTCAACACCACCATCCGCGTGAACTCCCTTGCCAGCGATTGCTTCAAGCTGGGCGTGGGCCGTGAGATCGCCGATCTGGTGAAGGCTCTGGAGCAGGTGACCGACCTGGAGACCACCAAGTCCCAGATCGAAGCGCAGATCGCAGCCACCGACGCTTCCGACACCGCAACCCTGGCCACCCTGAACACACAGCTGGCACAGGCTGACAAGGCCCTGACCTATGCAAAGGACACCTGCCAGAAACGGTTCGAGTCCGGCATCACCGCATTGCAGGGATACCTGGATGACACCAACCTGTCCATCACTTCCGTGGGTAGCCGTACCAGTAAGCTGGAGCTCATTGAAAGCCGTATGCAGAATCAGAAGACCACCTTCGAGACTCTGCAGAGTGAAAATGAAGACATCGACGTAACAGAGGCAGCTATCAACCTGGCAAGTGCAAACGTAACCTATCAGGCAGCTCTCGCCGCTACCGGCAAGATCATGCAGAATACGTTACTGAATTACATCTAAAGGGTTGAGCAAAATAAATGGTTACAACTAGAGCGCGGAGCGCGAAAGGAGCAGAATCATGAAGATTTTAACCAAAGTTTTCGGCGAAGTTGAAATTGCGGAAGAGAAGATCCTCGAATTCCCCAATGGAATCATCGGGTTTCCGGAACTGAAGCATTTTACTCTCATCCATGATGAGGAGCAGGGTACCGACGCAGGCATCCGCTATCTCCAGTCCCTGGAGGAGCCCGCATTTGCAATGCCCGTCATGGATCCCCTCATTGTGAAGAAGGATTATGACCCTCAGGTAAACGACGAGCTGCTCAGCAACCTGGGCAACCTGACCGAGGACAACATCATCGTCCTGGTCACCGTCACTGTGCCTTCCGACCTCACCAAGATGAGCGTCAATCTCCAGGGCCCCATCGTCATCAATTCCGACGAGCGCAAGGCTGCCCAGATCATCGTGGACAGCGGCGAGTTCCCTGTGAAATACTACATCTATGACATCCTCAAAGCGGGAAAGGAAGGTGAATAAGTATGCTGGCACTTTCCCGTAAGAAAAACGAAGCCCTGATCATCAACAATAACGTTGAGGTCACCATCCTCGAGATCAAGGGCGATCAGGTCAAGATCGGTATCTCCGCACCCAAGGAGGTTCCCATCTATCGCAAGGAGGTTTACCTCCAGATCCAGGCAGCCAACAAGGAAGCAAACGACATGTCCGGTATGGATGCACTGAAGAACCTCTTAAAGTAAGAGACACAATTTCAAACCTGTTTTCCAAGCTCCGGCCCAGCGCCGGAGCTTTTTTTCGCCTGTTTTTCATCCTTTCAGACAGATTTTTTCAAAAATAATTTCTAAAATAGCAACATTTTTCGTGCAATTCGGGTATTATGAGTGTAAGGTTAGACAAAAACCGCTCTATGTGGAGGAAAAGAATATGCCCGGATTGAAAGAAATCGTTGCACAAAACTTACAGGCACAGTATCCCAGACAGGGAACCATTTTTGAGAAGATGAAGTTCCTCAACCGGTTTGCGGTCCCCGTTATGAGTAAGGCCGTGGCCACTTCCGTTGAGAACCTTCTGTACGAATACTACGACGAACTGGCCGCAGAGATGGTTCAGCTGACCCCGGATCAGAGAACGGAACTGGGTGCCCAGTGGGGCAATTATATTGCCGAGTGCGAACAGACTGTGATGAACCAGCTGGAGGATACCAGGGATGTCGAGAAGATGCAGTTTGATGAGGCTGCTGTTGCGCTGGTCAACCAGGGTATGTTCCTGTCCATCCTTCGGAGCTCCAACAAAGAATCTTACTCCGATGAATTCTCCTCAGCCAGCCGGAAAGCCATGGATGAGGCCAGCAAGAGAGCCTGGACTCCCAAGGATATGAGCCCGGAGATGGCAAATGAGGTATACCGGCAGAAGGTTGCCATCATCAATTCCTTTGTGACGACAGATTTTCGGGATATGGAGAAGTTCGCCCATATTCCCCAGGCTCCCGTCAAGAAGGCCATCGCTGCCGCGCAGAAGCAGGTCTGTGACACCCTGAGCCCTAACATCAGCTCCATGGCAACCTACGGAGAAGATCTGCAGAACGCTTTGAACCGGCTGAATCAGACCACCCTTCCCGGAATGTCCGATAGCGTGAAGAATTCCATCACCCAGTTTGTAGACTACGTCAAGGCGAACGGAAATGTGGATCTGTCCGTGGACACTCCCGAAAACCGGGAGATCTTTGAGGGCATGAAGGACCGGCGGAACGTCGTCAGAAGCAACCTGACGAGTTACATCCAAGGAATCGACCGCAACTCCCTGACCAATGATCAGCAGACTGCATTGGAGAGACTGAACGACATCGTCGAGCCCATCGTGGGTGAGCACTATGCGGATTTCAAGATGCAGATCGTGGCGACAAAGCCCGGATATCAGGCATATGGAAATGACACTTACCATGTAAAGAAGGAAACCTACGGTTCCTTTATCCACTACAAGTCCGAGGACGGTGTCTGGGTGGATGAGTACATCATGGACCACACAAAGGTCAGCCCCAAGTCCGCAACCCTTCCCGACGGCACAAGGGGTGTAATTTACCAGGAAGACACCTTCAATTTCCGGGACGAACTCCAGAAAGTGGTGGATGATATTGCGAAGCGCAGACCGGAACTGGCCAAATATCTCAAGTTTAATGAGGAGGAGATCAGTCGGGCTCAGAAGTCCACTCCCGATAAGACCAAACCCCTGAAGGATTTCCTCTATGCCTTCAATCCTGGCAATAACATCGGCGCCAACGAGCCCTACAAGGTTCCCATGGCCCAGCAGGTCTTTGATCAGTACTTTATGCCGGCTCCCGACGGAACCAAGATCACGGATGTTGCTTCCCTCGCAGATGAGCTGGACAGCCTCTATGAGAAGTTCTATGGCATTGGCAATACCCAGAGAGAGCTGATGTATGCTCATCTGCTGGATGAGAACGGAGTCTCTCTGCCCATGAACGGAACCCACGAGGCTATGGGCGAAGTGGCGGATCTCCTTGGTGTCTCCGACCTGGTGGCACCTTCCGAGCGTCTTCCCATTGTTCGGGACGGCAAGACCGTCCTCGTAAATTTCGTAAAGGATGTCCCCGGCAAGAGCATTCTGGATCCCGAAAAGGAAAACATCTTCCTGGATAAGAACAAGAACCCCATGATGACTCCCCAGGTCATGAAAACTCTGGCGGACATGCAGGTTTTGGACTATCTCTGCGGCACCGAGTTCTACCGCATGGATAACGACCTGGTCTTCCAGACGGATCCCAGCGATCCCACCAGGATCACCGGCGTTACCCGTACCAATGCCGGAACCGCCTTCGGAACCATCGACAACTCCAAGGACGCCTTCGGAAAGAGACTGGATCTGTCTCCCTCCATGGCAGTCAACCCCAAGAGCCTGATGGTCATCAACGAAGCCATGGCGCAGAAGGTCAATGCCATGACTGACGAAGACATCGCCCGGATCATGGGGAATAAGTCATTCAAGCAGCCTCAGATCGACGCTGCGATCGAGCGTCTGCACCAGCTGAAAGCCCTGATCGCCAACCCTTCTCCCGAGATCAAGTCCGGTTCCATCCACATCATGACGGATGCGGAGTGGACCGCCAAGCCCGCCGGCGACATCATGCGGGATCTGGTCATGAGCGACGGTGATAAGGCCGCCTATGTCAATGCGGATGCTGAGAAAAAAAAGGAAATGGACAGCCACCTTTCCCAGACCGAGTACGAAGGAAACGACAACATCTTCCGCAAGATCTACGGCGTTCGTGAGATGGCCAAGGCCGGCGTGGGAATGGAGAAAGCCATGCACGGACAGATCCACCCCAGTCTGCAGACCATCAAGGGCTTCGGCGCCAAGGTGGCAGTGGCCAAAACCCTCACCATCTCCATGAAAGAAGTTCTGGCGGAACTGGAGCGGACCGATCCCTGGTATGTGAGGAGTTCCCAGGAATTTAAAGACATGAAGGAAGCCGCCAAAGATTACGTGAAGACCTTCGCGGAGATGAGCAAGCGGTGGAAGAGAGGAGAAGCAAAAACCCAGGATGACTTTAAGACTCTGTCCGAAAAGATGAAGCTGGTGGGCGAAAAGGCCGGAGTCTACCGCCGGGTCAAGGATCGGGACGGTATCACCGGACGCACCGGTCCCGGGCGGTATGCATCTGCCAGACTGCTGGAAGACTATTCCTCCAGTTTCCAGAAAGAGCTGTCCAAGACTGCATATCGGTCGGAAAATGAAAAACGCATTGAGAACATCCGCCAGTATTACAACGAGAAGGGACTGGATCAGAACCTTCTGCCCAACCTTCTGAACAAGAAGGTGGTCACCCCAGAACAGGGCAATCTCCTGCAGCCGGTGGAAGTTCCCAAGTCCGGGATCGCACTTGGCGAGAATGATTTCTCGACCCTTTCGTATGTCGTCATGTTCAGCCCTTTGTTTTCCGGCAATGTGAGAAAGGGAGAACTTGGCATCACGGACGAAGAACTTTCCCCCGCAGAGAATGTGGCTGCCCATTCCACCTTCTATACCCTGGATCTTTCCATGGATCAGGATCCTTCCCGGAAGGGAGAGTATATGCCCAGACCGGGTGCCGGAGCCTATTTCTCCACCATCCAGAAAGAAAAGCAGGAAGTGGCCAGTGCGCTGGCGAACGCGGCCGAAGGCAAGAACTATTATCTGGCAAACATCCTCTCCTCTGCCATGAAGCAGTACGTGGCTTACGATATCGATAACAACATGGATCCGCTGGCTGAGGGACCCCTGGTCAATGCCAAAATGATGAAAGATGCAGTGGATTTCCTGGAGCGGAATCCCGAGATCATGAAAGCGACCAGGAGTGCGGGCCTGACCCAGGAGGAGATCCTCAAGATCAAAGCCAAGGGCAACTACGCCGAGCTCTCTGACCGCAACGATGTTGCAAAGCAGCGTCTGAAGAGACACGAGCAGGGCAAGGAGATCCTGAGCGAGAAGCAGTTGCGGGAATGCCGACGGGATATCGTCGCCTATGAGACGGTGAAGAAGCGGGCACAGGCTGAACTGGATCAGAAGATGGATGCAAACTACAACAACAGGGTCGTGGAAGGCAGCATGGCGATGCAGCAGAGGCTCAAGCAGGTCCAGGAAAGCCAGGAGGCCAAGGCAGATCCCAAGATTTACCAGAAGGCTCAGTTCCTGGAGAATGCCAAGTTTAATCTGGAGTCCAACAAGGGGATCGGAATGCCTCGTGCCATCGCCGAGCTGGCGAGAGGCCTCGAACCCGTTCAAAAGCAGGCCCAGAATCTGGTGGAGATGCAGCAGGTTCAGAAGGATCGGATGCCCCAGCCGCAGCTTCCCCAGGGACTCCAGGCATAACCTACTTCACCCGGGGCAGCAACCATCTGTCCCGGGTTAGGGTGTTATCACTAGATAACTGTCACAAAAAGCACTCATCATCAGGAGGGACACCATATGCCGAAATTAAGACCAGAAGAGTATCTCGCTTTGCTGGAAAAGCTGAGAGCCGGTTACGAAGAGTTTAAGAAGCAGAAAGAATCCGAGTACAGACAGTACCCGGATCTGGATGCCATGGACAAAGAGTTGGCTCTGCTTGTGGAGAAATTCCCTCCCACAACAAATGTCCTCTCCGCCGAGGACGAAAATGACATTGATGCCCACTTCGAGAAGATCCAGAACTGCTATCAGAACATCACCAGGAAGAATACGGTGATGAACCTCCATGCCAGAGATATGGTGGAGGGCTTCCTGGAGAAGGTGGACCCTGAGGAGCATCAGTATGTTCAGAACCGGAAGACACCCCCCTCCAACAGTGTCACCGGCGGCCATTATGAGATCAATACCCGTTATATCTCCCGCCTGACTTCCTTCGCCAACTATATGGCATCCAGTGACAAGGCCTGGGCGCCCTATCAGAGATTTCAGAACCTGTTCCAGCAGATACAGATGTCAGGACTGATCCAGAGAGCTGACGGCTATGCGGTCAACTATAACGGGGAAAGAAACGTCAATTGCGCTCCTTTCCTGAAGCGGGGCGAACAGGAGGATTCTTACTCGGATCCCGCTGAAATGGGATTGAAGGAGTTCGAGTCTGTCCTTCGGGAAATGGAAGCTGCCTGTCAGGACTATCTGAACTGCGAAGATATCAAGGACAATCCTATGATCGAGGCCTTGATGCGTTCCTGTCAGAAAACCATTCAGCAGGCCCTTGAGGGATCTCCCATCTTTGAAACCCAGCAGATCGACCCGGGACATGAAGCCATCCAGGATATAATGGTCGACTTTGGCACCATGGAGAGCCTGGAAGAGAAGAAGGCCGCTCAGGCGGGGATGAAGGGCAGTCTCTGGGTGGATATCTACAACCTGGATACCATGACCCATGAAAAGCTCCTGCAGGCCATGAACATGCCGGATCGGAATCCCCGGAGTGAAGCTCAGAGAGCTGTGCGCCGGGAGCTGATCATGGCATATCAGGCCAGGGATAAGATGGTGGAGGCACAGGTGGAGGCCTGGAAGAACCCGGAGGATCCCAACTATCAGAATTTCAACTGCCTGGTAAGGCAGGGCATGAAAAATAACCTTCAAAACGAGATGGATATCGTGGGTAACAGAGGCCTGGAAGGCACCGCAAAATCCACCACCATCCTGGAAGTTCTGGAATCCGGCTGGCCCATGCAGGAACTGGGGATCTGCCGTCAGCTTCTGGCATATCGGGACATCCTCCGGAGTGCCAAAGACGAGATGAAGCGCAAGGAGACAGAAGAAGCAGAATTCCTCCAGGCAATGGACAATATGGCGGATTTCCTGGATCAGAATGTGAAGGGTGCTTTCAATTCTCCGGAGGCCACCAGAGCCTTTGTAGACCGGTTCAATACCCTGCGGAAGGTCCTGAGGGAGGCACCCACCAAGATGCCGCCGGGGGATAATTCTTACCAGAAGCTCACCGATGTGGGGATCATGGGAAGCAATGAAGGCATTTACAACTTCCTGAGACGGTTGGACGGTTATTCCAAAGAAGCGGTAAAGTCCATGACCTCCATCCAGATGGGCTACTCCTTCCGCAAGGAAGTGAACACCACAGCAGACCTCTTCACGGATATTCAGAGACAGATGGAGGCTACCACCGCCAATGTCTGGTTTGGATCCAGGGAATTCAAAAACATCACCGGTGCCATGAAACTCCTGGCAGAAGATCTGCGGAACCTTACTCTCAGCGGGGATCCCAGGACCCTTCCTCCCAAAGATCAGCTGGACGGCATCAGGGAACTCATTGACGCCGGGAAAGCTAATATCGATGTCTATCTTCAGAGCAAGAACGGAAAGAAGAAGTTCACCCAGGCGGAGAAAGACCGGCTGGATCTGGTGATCCGGGCAAAGGAGAAGCTGGAACTCCTGGAGAAGACCCTGGGTCGTGGAGATCAGATCGGGGAAAAGATCAATCAGGAAAAGCAGGAGGCGGAACATAAGGAGAAGACCCGGCTTCGGAAGATCTACAGCAAGGATCCGGATTGGGATGCTGTCGCAGAGGAAGTAAAGGAAAAGATCACGGAAAAGATCGATCTGGTTCTGGGTCAGGTCCTGGAGGAGAACGTGGCGGATGATCAGCTTCCGGACGGACCGGGAAAAGAAAAGAGAACTGCCCTGCGAAAGAACATTGATGAGATCTGCCGCAGGGGAATTGAAGCCATGAAGAAAGCATCCAAGGTGATCGACGGTGAGCCGGATCAACCCGGGCCCGAATCTGTGAAGCTAAGCCCCCAGGATGCCAAGGATCTCTGTGTATACACCTGTCTGAGAGGAATCACCAATAACCTTCAGACCACGTCAACCGTGAAGAATGTCTCTTACATCAAGCAGCTCACAGACATGCTGGCTGGCAAGAAATACCGGCAGACTCTGGAAGCCGGAGTGGAAAGGACCCAGTACTATCAGACCCTTACCCAGGGAGAAGGTGTCAGCAAGGTCAAAATGCGGAACCTGGTGATCAATCCCACGGACACTGCACCCGTCACCAAGGAGATCATTGATGGAATGAATGCCGTGCATGCCGAGAAGAAGGCCGCAAAACAGCAGGCCGCTCCCGTCAAAGCCGGCGACAAGCGGGTGGAAGGTCAGAAGGTGGAACAGCCTCAACAGCTTCAGAAGGACTCCCTGTCTCAGCCCGGTCAGACCGGACCTCAGCTAATGTCATAAAAAAAGAGGGGAAACCATATGCCGAAATTTGACAATGCACAAGCTTACATCGATCTTCTGAAGAACCTGAGAGCCGGTTATGCGGAGTTCAAGAAGGAGAAGGAATCCGAGTACAGACAGTATCCGGATCTGGATGCCATGGAAAAGAACCTTTCCGACCTTTTTGAGCGCTACAAGGAG
>JAEEGL016376214.1_pt1 | contig 32713 bp, 27 predicted proteins | sample 9134231 | NCBI WGS metagenome assembly JAEEGL01 (sample SAMN16246548, study PRJNA631951) | gut metagenome | biome: gut microbiome; feature: rumen; material: fiber-attached | host: Bos | place: Iran: Karaj | collected 2018-10
AGCTTTTTGTCACAACATATTTATTTATTATTCTTAGAAAAGAATTAAGGGGAATGATTGATAAGGTTGACCTGCTCAAGGTATTTCTTTCGCTGTTTTTAGCATTCGTGGTACTGATGGGGTCAATATATTTTTGTAAGTATATCAGCGTGGATGCGATAATATCTTGGGTTAACGGTACTTTTGCAGATTTTAGATTGGCGGATGAATTGGGATATGTTAAAGATTTAGTACTTACATTTTTCTCTTTCGCATTGGTTTATCTTGGGATGCTTTTATTGCTTAGAGAAAAGATGACGCTTGAGATAGTTGGAATGCTAAAGAAGAAAAAATCGAAATGAATTCAAAAATAGTCGGATACAAGTTGAAGGAATGATAATGAAGTACGATTTATTGGTGGTTGGTGCAGGTCTTTTCGGTTCTGTTACAGCACAAAAAGCGCGCGAGGCCGGGAAAAAGGTATTGGTTTTGGAACGCCGTCCTCATATTGCGGGAAACATATATACGGAAGAAATAGCGGGCATACATGTTCATAAGTATGGGCCTCATATTTTTCATACCAATAATAAAAAAGTATGGGATTATATCAGGCAGTTTGCTGATTTTAACGAATTTATTAATTCTCCGATTGCTAATTATATGGGAGAATTATATTCCCTGCCTTTTAATATGAATACCTTTAAGGAAATGTGGGGTTGTTCGACGCCTGAAGAAGCATTTCACAAGATAGAGGAGCAAAGGAAAGAAGCTCTTGCTGATATTCTGTCAAAAAGGGGTGTATCTTTGGAAACATTTAAGCCTGCTAATTTGGAAGAACAGGCTCTTTTTTCCGTAGGATATGACATATATGAAAAGCTAATCAAGGGATATACCGAAAAACAATGGGGAAGAAAGTGCAACGAATTGCCCGCGGATATTATCAAGAGGCTTCCGATTCGTTTTACATATGATAATAACTACTATGATTCGATCTACCAAGGGATTCCCGTGGGAGGATATACGAAACTCATAGAAAAGATGTTATCGGGTGTGGAAGTGAAGACTGGAGTTGACTATCTAAAAGAGAGAGATTGTTGGAATTCCATGGCCGAGAGGATAGTGTATACAGGGCCGATAGATGCTTACTTCGATTATTCGCTTGGAAAACTGGAATATCGTTCAGTCAGATTCGAGACAGAGACATTAGATATATCAGATTATCAAGGCAATGCAGTGGTTAATTATACTGATAGCGATACACCTTGGACTAGGATTGTGGAGCATAAGTGGTTTCAATTCGGTAAAGATGACTTGGGAAGAGATATATCCAAGACGATTATAAGCAAGGAATTCAGTCAGGAATGCAAAGCGGGAGAAGAACCCTATTATCCTGTAAATGACGAAAAGAATACCAGATTATATAACTCATATAAAGAATTGGCAGGTCAAGAAGAGAAGGTTTCATTTTGCGGGCGCCTAGGCGAATTCAAGTATTATGATATGGATAAAACCATAGAATTGGCGCTTTCGCCTTTTAATTGACTGTAGTGCTTATCTGAGGTAAAATTGCAATGTGTGTGCATAAGGATGGATAGATTATTTGTTCTTGCATGAAATTGGTTATGAAAAGGGGATAGAAAGTTGAAAACACGTTTATTTGACGTGAGACGACAGACTAGAACAGACAAAACAACAAAAAGAATCTTTTTACTGGGTTTTAGCGTTTTGGCGTTAATGACAGTATTTTTCTCATATAATCTTAGAGTTTATGCCGCCAATGTTCATATGGGTTCGGCATCATATCAATCAATAGCAGGTCAGGAATTTAATGTAGGCATATATTTTGAAGGCAATGATAATGAGCGTATGGGCCATTATGAAGCTGTTATCACGTATGATCAAAATATTGTGTCCTATGTCAGTGGAGCCAATGATGGTGGTAATGGCAGGATAATAATCAGTGGAGATTCTCCTGATGGTGGCAGAGTAAGAGTGATGCTTACGATGCGTGCCGATATGGGTGGAGATGCTGATATTAGGGTTGAAAGCGCTACGATTAGAAGTATCGAAGGAATGAATCTTTCGGTTGACGAGCTTCCGAGCGTTCCGGTTCATATAGATGCGCCTCTTACAGAAGCGCCTGATTATATTGCGCTCAATGGTGAGAAAATCTTAGGTTTTTCCAAGGATAAGAATGAGTATTCTTTCGCAGTTGATTATACTGATGAGATGATTTTTACTGCTCCCGAGGGATATACATTGACACATGATATTGAATGCCTAAAAGAAGGCAGTAATGAGGTTGTATTAACTGTATGTCAGGATGCTCATACTCCGATAGAGTATAAACTTACAATAAATATGTCTTCTGAGTCCGGCAAGAAAGATACAGGTGCGAAGGACGATGATGGTAATGCAGAGACTGAGGATGATTCTGAAGTTTCAGATGATGAACAGAAAGACAATGTTAATGATATAGATGATATTGATTTTGAAATTCCCGATGATCTGAATGATGAAACTAATTATCCTCAAAAGGATTATTTGAAGTATTATTTAGTCCTTATCGGATTTGGAATTATTATCTTTATAATTCTTCTTGTGAAACTAATATGGGATAGGATATTAACGAGTGAGGACAGTATAAAGAGGGATATTAAAGTCGGCCGTGGGGTCATAGGAACTTCGGAATCAATACAACAAAATGATATGTTTGATTTTGACGATATTAATTCGATAGACGAGATGAAAAGAGAAGTCCAGAGGAACTCTGAAGAGATACAGATGATAGACTTGTTAGGGGATGAGTTCGAAGAGGATAGGAAATAATGATGAATTCATCAGAAGGAAAAGAAATAGTAGATATTCATTCACATATTCTTCCCGGAGTTGATGATGGGGCAGAGAGTATGGAGACCTCTCTAGGGATGCTTAAGATTGCTGCATCAGAGGGCATCACTCGAATGATAGCTACACCGCATTATAAAAATCACCATCATAGCGTAGGGCCAGAAAAAGCGGCAGCACTTTTATCGGAACTTAGTCGTAAGGCTTCGGAAGAGAATATCAAGATAAAACTTAGTCTTGGTAATGAAGTGTTATATTTTTCTGATATCGAGGAAGCATTCGAAGAAAAAAAGTTTTCTACTATGTGCGATAAGGATTATCTCTTTATAGAGTTTTATCCGGATGAGGATTTTTCGCGTATTAGAGATGGTGTTGAAACCGTGATGAGCATGGGATTAACTCCAATCTTAGCTCATGTTGAGAGATATATGGTTCTTAGAAAAGACCTAAAAAAGATAGACCATCTTAAGAATATGGGTGCTCTGATTACCGTTAATGCGGATAGTATTCTGGGCGATACGGGTTTCTCCACTAAGCAATTTATAAAAAGCCTGTTGAAGCTAAGATACGTGGACATGGTGGGAACCGACTCGCATGACACTTCGGATCGCGCGCCCAAAATGGATCGTTGCAGAAAATACCTGTATTCGAAATACGATGAACAATACGTTGATGATATTCTTTTTGCTAACGCTATTAAATTATTCGAAATGAAATAAGGATAAATAGGGATAATGGATAAGATTAAATATCAAAATGACAAAGAAGAAAAAGAAATAGATATTACCGAGATAGCGATGTATCTCCTTAATTGGCTTTGGCTAATTGCTATAGTTGGTGTTGCATGCGCTGCTATCGGGTTTTTTCTAAGTGCGTTTGTTATTACTCCGAAGTATACTTCCACAACCAAGATTTATATCTTGAGTAAGAATACTCAGAATGATTCGATTACATATTCTGATACACAGCTTTCTACGATGCTCACCAAGGACTTCAAGGAGTTGATTACCAGTCGATATGTTGTAGAGACTGTAATTGAAAAGTTGAATTTACCTGAAGATTACGATGAGTTGGTTAGTAAGATTTCTGTAAGCAATACCAATGATACTCGTATTATTGGTATTGGAATTGAAGATGCTAATCCTAACAGAGCAAGGATTATAGCCAATTCTATAAGAGATGTTGCTGCGGTTCATATCCAATCTGTTATGGATATAGAGGCTGTCAATGTGGTGGATGAGGCAAATCTACCAACCAAGCCCTCAAAGCCTTCAAAATCAAAGTTCACACTTATTGGATTCGCAGCAGGTGTTGCGCTGATTGTTTCTATATTAGTACTAAAATTCTATTTCGATGATTCTATTAAGACTACTGAAGACATAGAGAAGTACCTAGATATGACCACTCTTGCTATGATTCCGCTTATGGATAATGGTGAGGTAAAGGATAAAAAGAAAAAAGTTAGCACAAAAAGAAGACGATAATAGTAGGAGAATTGATAATGCAGGAATTATCTCTCAAACCTGAAACCCTTGATTTCAGATCACAGGAAGCATTTAAGACATTAAGAACCAATATAGAGTTTTCAGGATCTAAGATTCAGACGGTGTTTTTTACAAGCACTACACCAAGTGAAGGAAAGAGTACAGTTTCTTTTAATCTTGCGCAGAGTTTTGCTCAGGCTGGTAAGAAGACACTTCTTGTGGATGCCGATCTTAGAAAATCCGTTATGAAGAGTCGTTATAAAAAGGGTAAGGTTAGATACGGACTTAGCCACTTTTTAATAGGACGAGCTGAGTTTGCAGATGTTGTTTGTTCAACTGATGCTCCCAACTTCTATCTGGTTTTTGCAGGCCCTGTTCCGCCTAACCCCAGCGAATTACTCGGAAGTGGCCGTTTTGACTTGTTTTTGTCACAGGCTAAAGAGATATTTGACATTATTATCATAGATACTCCACCCATAGGATCTGTAATAGATGCTGCTATAGTATCTAAGAAATGTGATGGTGGTATACTTGTTATTAAGTCAGGAAGCATCAGTTATCGCTTTGCTCAAAAAAGCAAGGAACAGCTTGAAGTTGCAGGTAGCAAGATACTTGGCTGCGTTCTCAATCAGGTTAATCTGTCCGGTAAGGGCTATTACGGTAAGTACTATGGCAAGTATTATGGCAAGTATTATGGTAAGTATGGTAACGACCAGAATTAGACGCATTTTTTTAGCATAATTTTGTTTTTGGGAAGAGGATTAGTTCTCTTCCCTTTTTTAGTGGAAATATGGTAAAATAATATGGACTATGCAGTAAGAAATAATAGGCGAATTGGAGATGTGCTTTGACGAATATAGATGATAAAGAAAAGAACAGAATAAAGCATCCCTCAAAATCTTTCTTTGGACTGAAACATTGGATGGGAGTATCTATATTTTTGGTGTTATATGATGCCATATCAGTATCGGTGGCATACTTCGCTGCGCTTTGGTTCAGATTTGATTGCATGTTTTCTCGCATCCCAGATATTTACCTGAATGCGTGGCTTAAGTTTTTCCCAATATACATAGTAATATGCATAATATGCTTCTATTTTCTGAGACTATATAAGAGCATATGGAGATTCGCCAGTTATAACGAACTGGTTATGACGATGCTGTCATCTGCTATCACGTCAGTTATTCATATAGTTGGCATTACGGTATTTTTTCAGAGAATGCCTATATCGTACTATTGCATTGGAACAGTTCTTCAGTTTTGCTTAGTGCTTGGAATTAGGTTTTCCTATAGATTTGTTTTACTACTTAGAAAAGAAACGGGTATAGGAGTTAAGAGGAGAGAGATATCCTCTAATGTTATGATTATCGGAGCTGGAGAAGCGGGCCAGATGCTTCTTCGCGATGTAAATAGAGCAAGAGAATTGAGCGACAGAGTAGTCTGCTTTATTGATGATAATCCGAACAAGTGGAGAAGATATATAGATGGCGTTCCTATAGCGGGCGGAAGAGACACCATACTTGAGAATGTTGACAAATATAAGGTGGATAAGATATATCTTGCCATTCCGTCAGCAAGTATGTCGGAAAGAAGAGATATATTAAATATCTGCCAAGAGACAGATTGTGAACTCAAGAATCTTCCGGGTATGTATCAGCTTGTGAAGGGAGAGGTAAGCGTATCCAACCTTAAAAATGTTTCAATCGAGGATCTTCTCGGAAGAGAGACAATCAAGGTCGAGATGAACGAGGTCTTCGAGTTTATTCACGGTAAGACTGTTTTGGTAACAGGTGGCGGAGGCTCTATAGGTTCTGAACTTTGTCGACAGGTTGCCGCGCATCATCCTAAGCGCCTTATCATTTTTGATATATATGAAAATAACGCTTATTCGATTCAGTTGGAATTAAAGAAGAATCATCCCGAATTGGATTTGGTAACATTAATCGGATCTGTTCGAGATTCAAGAAAGATGTTTCAGGTTTTTGAACGATATAAACCTGAGATTGTATACCACGCAGCTGCACATAAGCATGTACCACTTATGGAGGACAGCCCTTGTGAAGCCATCAAAAACAACGTATTTGGTACATATAAGACAGCATATGCGGCGGTGGCCCACGGGTGCGAAAGATTTGTGCTTATCAGCACTGATAAAGCCGTAAATCCCACTAATATCATGGGTGCAAGCAAGCGACTGTGCGAGATGGTTATACAAAGCTTTGATTCGAAGATTAAGGAGGGTAAGGTCGGCGATATACCTCAACTCTTTACTCATGTGGTTAAGGGCGCTACAGGAATAGATCTTCATAAGAATTCAGAACTTTTCAAGAATATAAAAACGGAGTTTGTGGCAGTCAGATTTGGCAATGTGCTTGGTTCCAACGGGTCAGTTATCCCCATCTTTAAGAAACAGATCGAAGATGGAGGACCTGTAACGGTTACGCATCCTGATATTATCAGGTATTTCATGACGATTCCCGAGGCGGTAAGTCTGGTACTTTTAGCCGGAACCAAAGCTAAGGGTGGAGAGATATTTGTACTGGATATGGGTAGTCCCGTTAAGATAGATACATTGGCGAGAAATTTGATCAGGCTCTCGGGATTAAAACCGGATGAAGATATTAAGATTGAGTACACCGGACTTCGACCGGGTGAAAAGCTTTTTGAAGAAAAGCTAATGGCGGAGGAAGGAGTAACGGCCACAGAAAACGAGAAAATACATATCGGAAAGCCTATCAAGTTTGATATAGATCAATTTCTGGATAATCTCGATGACCTAATGGACGTTGCGTACTCAAACAAAAGTGATATTAAGCAAACGGTAGCAAAAATAGTTACTACCTATCATCAGGAAAATGTATAACATTGGTTTCAGAGGCGAAAAATGGCATTTGATCTTTCGAATAATACATTAATACCATTCGAAAAAAAAATATATCTGTCTTCTCCCACGATGCATGGGTCTGAACTTGAGTATATTGAGGAAGCATATAGGACCAATTGGATGTCGACAGTTGGCGAGAATATCAATATAATCGAGCGATTGATTTGCGATAAGATTGGACGTGCATATGCAGTGGCTTTATCATCAGGTACGGCGGCACTTCACTTGGCGATAAAACTTGCCGGAGAGAGATTATACGGTCGTCCGATTGCGGGACGTGGTACTTTAGAGGGGAAAAAAGTATTCGCTTCGGATATGACATTCGCAGCAACAGTTAATCCTATAGCTTACGAAGGCGGAGAAGCAGTATTTATCGATACAGAATATGATACCTGGAATATGGACCCAGTGGCACTTGAGAAAGCATTTGAGATATATCCGGAAGTCAGACTTGTTGTCTTGGCTCACCTTTACGGAACGCCTGCCAAGATTGATAAGATTCGAAAAATATGCGATTCGCATAACGCATTATTGATAGAAGATGCTGCAGAATCGCTCGGAGCATCGTTTGATACAATTCAGACCGGAACATTTGGCGATTACAGCATTATTTCTTTTAACGGGAATAAAATAATCACGGGTTCCACCGGAGGAATGCTTTTATGCGATAATGCGGAAGACGCGAATAAAGCGAGAAAATGGTCCACTCAATCCAGAGAAGATGCGCCATGGTACCAACACGAAGAACTCGGATATAATTACCGAATGAGTAATGTTGTAGCAGGAGTTGTTCGTGGGCAGATTCCTTATCTTGAAAAACATATCGAACAAAAGAAGGCCATTTATTTTCGCTACGCGGAAGAATTGGCGGATTTACCGATAACGATGAATCCGTTTGATATAGAAAGAAGCATACCAAATTACTGGCTTAGTTGCTTAATCATTGATAAAAAGAGTATGTGCAAACAAGTCCGAACGGGAACCACAGTTACGTATACAAAGGAACATGGCAAGAGTTGCCCGACAGAAATATTGAAGGCAATCACAAGCATTAATGCAGAAGGAAGACCGATCTGGAAACCCATGCATATGCAACCTGTATTCAGTAATAGAGATTTTGTGACTGTTGAAGGCGGCTTTGTTGGTTCGCAAGAAGAAGGATTGACAAGTGTTGGTTCTGACATATTTGCTAGAGGACTATGCCTGCCCAGTGATAATAAGATGACAGAGAATCAGCAAAAAAAGATTATTGATGTTATAATAGCTTGTTTTAATTAGATACGATCTCAACGAATAGGGAGTTTTAGAAAATGAAAATATCTGTTGTGGGAACGGGATACGTCGGAATGTCGATGGCTGTATTATTGGCTCAACATAATACAGTTATCGCTGTTGACATAGTTCCTGAAAGAGTTGAAAAGATTAATAATGGTCAGTCGCCCATTAAAGATGACTTAATCGAGGCATACCTGTCAGAGGCTCAAGAAGGTAAGAGAGAACTTAATCTTAAAGCAACGCTTGACTCGAAATCTGCTTATAAGGATTCGGATTATGTAGTAATAGCAACGCCCACGAATTATGATCCTGAAATGAATTTTTTCGACTGTTCTGCAGTAGAGAGTGTAATCAAACAGGTTCTTGAATGCACAGAACATGCCGTGATTGTTATTAAGAGTACAATTCCGGTTGGCTATTCGAAAAAGATAAGTGAGCAGTATGACACTAATCGAATCATTTTTTCTCCCGAGTTTTTACGTGAAGGAAAAGCGCTTTATGATAATCTGTATCCAAGCAGAATAATAGTCGGAAGCAATGACGGTATGCGTCTGCTCGCGGAACGGTTTGCGAAACTGTTGGTAGAAGGTGCTGAAAAAAAAGAAATAGAAGTATTTCATATGGGCTTAACGGAAGCAGAGGCGGTAAAACTATTTGCCAATACATATCTTGCGCTCAGAGTAAGTTTTTTCAATGAATTGGATACTTATGCGGAGATGAAAGGTCTCTCAACATCAGATATTATCAAGGGTGTAAGCCTTGATCCGAGAATAGGTGATTATTATAATAATCCAAGTTTTGGCTATGGCGGGTATTGCCTGCCTAAGGATACAAAACAGTTGCTGGCTAACTATCAGGATGTGCCGGAAAACTTAATTGGGGCGATAGTCGAGAGCAATCGTACACGTAAGGATTTTATAGCTGACAGAGTGCTTCAAAAAGCTGGATATTATTCGTACTCCGATAAAACAGGCTTTGATATAAGCAAAGAAAAAAAAGTAGTTGTTGGCGTATATCGTCTTACCATGAAGGTCAATAGCGATAACTTTAGACAAAGCAGCATTCAAGGAGTAATGAAAAGAATTAAAGCTAAAGGTGCGACTGTAGTTATATACGAGCCCACGCTTGAAAACGGAAGCACCTTCTTCGGAAGCGAAGTAATCAATGATATAAAATCATTTAAAAAAATATCAGATGCCATTATCGCAAACAGATATGATTCTATACTTGATGATGTCAAAGAAAAAGTTTACTCGAGAGACTTGTTTAGAAGAGATTAAGCTATATCATGAAAAAAAAGATAGACCTTGATAAGAAAACAATATTGGTAACAGGAAGCCCCGGATTTATCGGTTCGAAACTTGTGATTAGGTTGCTCAATGAGTTATCGAAAGATACAGTTATTGTTTCTTTGGATAATATGAATGACTATTATGATGTTCGTTTGAAAGAGTGGCGTTTATCGCAGATAGAAAAAGTGGCCGAAAACAGTCAGGTTAAGCACAGTTTTATTAACGCAAGCATAGCGGATAAAGCCACAATGAAAAAAATGTTTGAAACATACAAGTTCGATGTGGTTGTTAATTTAGCTGCTCAAGCGGGAGTCAGATATTCCATTGATAATCCGGATGCATATATAGAGTCGAATATAGTTGGATTTTATAATATTCTTGAAAATATCAGACATAATCCGGTTGAGCATTTTGTATATGCAAGTTCGTCTTCTGTATATGGCGGTAATACCAAGATTCCTTTTTCAACAGAAGATAATGTGGATTTTCCCGTGAGTTTATATGCTGCAACGAAAAAATCTGATGAACTGCTGGCACATGCATATAGCAAATTATACAATATTCCAACGACAGGACTAAGGTTTTTTACTGTTTATGGACCTGCCGGAAGACCGGATATGTTTTATTATTCAGCTACAGACAAGATGGTAAAAGGAGAAACAATAAAGCTCTTTAATTATGGTGATATGGAAAGAGATTTCACCTATATAGATGACATCATAGAGGGAGTACTAAGAGTAATGCGTGGGGCTCCTGAAAGAATTGCAGGAAAAGACGGATTGCCAATCCCGCCTTATTCTATTTACAATATCGGAGGCGGACAACCGATAAAGGTACCCGAGTTTTTATCGGTGCTCGTAAATGAGTTAAAGAAAAATGGAATATTGAAAGAGGGTTATGATTTGGATGAACATTGCGAACGGATCGGAATGCAATCGGGAGATGTTCCGATAACATTCGCGGACTCCTCTCCTCTCGAAAAGGATTATGGTTATAAGCCTTCAACGGATATAAGTACCGGATTGATGAAATTCGTTGAATGGTATAAAGAATATTATGCTAAGAGTTAGCGGGTAATTACCTAATGCAAAGAAAACAAGGGTTTTATGAAATATATATTAAGAGATTGTTAGATATTATTATTTCATTGCATGTAATTATTTATTTTGGCTGGCTTTATGCTATTATTGCAGTTCTTGTTAGAATCAATTTGGGGAAGCCGGTAATATTTAAACAGGTTAGACCTGGATTGATCAATCGGGCAACAGGTGAGGAATCGCTGTTTTATATGTATAAATATCGTACAATGTCAAATGATCGCGATGAAAAGGGCTGCTTGCTTCCGGACGAGCAAAGAATGAGTCGTTTCGGAACGATTCTTCGACATTCCAGTTTGGATGAATTGCCGGAGTTTTTGAATATTTTAAGGGGCGAGATGAGCATAGTAGGCCCCAGACCCCAGCTAGTTAGAGATATGGTTTTTATGTCTTCAGAGCAGAGAACTAGACATACCGTTAAACCAGGTTTGACTGGTTTGGCACAGGTTAACGGGAGAAATGCAATTTCTTGGGAAGAGAAAATTGAATGGGATTTAAAGTATATAGACAATATTAGTTTTGTAGAGGATGTAAAGATTATATTCTTAACAATCAAAAAAGTATTAGGAAGAAAAGAAAGTTCACAAGAATTAGAGGTTACTGATGATTACGGAGATGTTTTATTAAAAGCCGGAAAAGTCAAACGTAATGAATATGATGAGCTACAGATGAAATCCCAGAAGATGATTATCGAATTTGAAGAGAAATAACCAATGGAAAAATATAGTGTTTTGATGTCTCTTTACAAAAAAGAACATTCGGATTATTTTCGTCAGGCTTTGGATTCTATGATTCACCAGACTGTAAAACCGGATGAAATTGTTTTGGTTGAAGACGGAGAATTAACAGAAGAATTATATTCAGTAATTGATGAATACAAGGAATATCTTAAGATTGTTATTAATGAAACCAATAAGGGACTTGGTCTGGCGTTAAATATCGGACTGAAAGAGTGTCAAAATGAACTAGTGGCACGAATGGATACAGATGATATTTCTAAGCCTAACCGATGCGAGAAGTTGCTAAAACGATTCGAGGAAAAACCCGAATTAGCAATTGTGGGATCTCACATAGAAGAATTTGTTGGAAACAAGGAAAAAATTATATCAGAAAGAAGAGTTCCACTCAGCAGTGACAAAATCTACGACTATAATAAGCGAAGATCAGCCTTTAATCATCCGGCGGTAATGTATCGAAAGAGCGCAGTCCTAGCTGTTGGTGGTTATTCGGATTTAAAACGTAATCAAGATATTGACTTATTTGGTCGCATGCTATTTGAGGGATATAAGGCGGAAAATATCGACGAGTCCTTATTGTGGTTTAGAAGTAGTGATGAATTAGCCAAGAGGCGCAAATCCTGGGAAAACTCAAAAAGTTATATTTCAACAATAAAAAAGTTTTGGAAAATGGGGTATAGTTCATTCTCTGATTATTGTATTGTCAAAATTGCGCAAACAATAATATTTTTAATGCCTGCGCGAGTTCAAAATGCTCTATACAAGAGATTATTAAGAAAATAAACGTAGATATGAAAACAAAAAGAAACAGTATGATAAAAAATGTTTTCTTTGTGGCTGTGATGATGACTTGCTTTAAGGCATTGGGATTTCTTAAGCAAGCATTGATTGCGTATTATTATGGTGCAACCGCGGATACCGACTATTACTTTATTGCTAATGGTTTTGTATTGGGCTGTATTTCTTGTTGCGTCGGAGCTTTGATAATGGCTACAGTTGCGGTATATACTAATCTTCGAATTAAAGAAGGGAACGAAAAAGCGACAAAACTAATAAGTGGTTTAATTGAGATTAGTATACCCATAACGTTGGGCGTTGTAATTCTCGTTGTATTGTTTGCACCATACATATCACGAGTTCTTGCACCAGGCCTTGACCAAAATGAGATAAGTGAGATATCGAAATATATAAGGGCATTATCTCCAAGTATAATGATTCTAAGCATACAGTTTACTATGTCTGCTGTTCTGGACTCAAATAAGTCCTTTTTTGCTCCTAGAATGGAAACGTTCATTTACAATTCATTCGGGATTTTGGCTTGCATATTTGTGTCCCGGCTTTTAGGAATATTTGCACTGGTTTTTGCTCAGATAGCTGCTGTTTTGGTTTTTTCGGTTTTTTTGATGATAGCTGCACGAAAGTATTTTAAATACGAATTCGTGCGGATAAAAGATATACCTAAGTTGAAAGAAACGCGAAATGCTCTGATTCCTTTGTTGATAGCCAGTTCTGCAATCTATATTAACGAACTGGTTGACAAAGCCATTACTTCAGGCCTCGGAGAAGGGGCAACTTCGCATTTGTATTATGCACAAACACTTAACCAGTTTGTTACGATGATTTTGGTAACAAATTTGGCGAATATGATGCTATCTGATTTTTCGGAAAAGGTTGCCAAGAACGACATTCAGGAAGTGAAGATGAGACTGTTCAAGGTAAATAATCTTCTTTTGTGTATCCTGTTGGCAGTTTCGGTTTTTGTTGTGATATGTGCAAAAGACATTGTTACACTTGTGTTTTTTAGGGGCAATTTCACAGTTGAGGCAGTTGAGTATACTTCTATTACACTGATTGGCTATGCAATTGGATTCGTTTTCGTTGCATTGAATGAAATGGTTGCGAGAGGACTATACGCTTTTCATGACATGAAAAGAGTGATGGTCTCAAGTATAGTAACAATATTGTTTAATATAGTATTTAGTTTGGTTCTTTCTAAGCAGTACGGAATAATCGGTGTTTCGTTAGGCACATGTTTTGCTGCCTTGGTAGGGGTAATAATTAATCTGTTTCTTTTGAAAAAGTTTATAAAAGATTACCCGTTTAGAAATCATATTATTTCTTTTTTTAAGTGCATACCTGTAACCTTATTATTACTGGTTTACTGTTTTATTATTCAAAAAACTGTTGCTGTCGGACCTTTGGTTAGATTTGTATTGTCGGGATTTGGTTTGGTAGCTTACGGATTAATTCTTTATCTTATAAGAATACCTGAGATAAGAGAGTTATTTGGAAAGATAATTGTAAAGGTGAAAAATTGAAAATAGTAAAACTAAAAGGTGGATTAGGCAATCAGCTATTTCAGTATTCCTATGCCTGTCTTTTAAAAAAGAAAACTAATGAAGTAGTTAAGATAGATTTGACCGGATACGATCATTGTTTGGACGATGATATAAGAAAGCCAAGAATATTGAAAATGAATATTTCCCTTCCTATAGCAACTCAGGATGAAATAAACGAATTGTGTCTATTTGAGCACAATGACAAGGTTCATTCTATAAAGAAAAGGATAAAAGAGGAAGCAGAGAACATATTTAACCGAAATTATTTTTACGAGAAAAACAGAGCATATATCGAACCTTTAAAAGTCGTGAAAAATTCTTTTTTTGATGGATATTGGCAGTCATGGAAATATGTTGATGAAGTAATAGACGAAATAAGACATGAGTTTGTTCCAAACTATGAGTTACATGATTCAACAATAAAAATGATTGATGAAGTCAAAAGTGCTAATTCTGTATTTGTTGGTGTTAGAAAAGGTGATTATGCTGAAGAAAAAAAGCATTATGGTTCTTTTGGAAATGAGTATTATCAAAGCGCAATGAGGCATATTTCTTCATTAGTAGATAATCCTGTATTTTATGTTTTCTCGAATGATATTGCTTGGGTGAAGGTAAACCTTGATTTTTCCGGTTTTAATATTATATTTCGCGAGAAAGCCGATATAATCGATGATTTTGAAGATTTCATTATTATGAGTGAATGCAAACATTCCATAATAATCAATTCAACTTATCATTGGTGGGCTGCAAGATTGCGAGAGAATGAGAATAAGATTATAGTTGCACCCGATAAATGGTTTTTTGACAATAAGCCGATAGATATCATTCCGCCGCACTGGCATATAGTAAATGTGGAGTAATCTTGAAAGTGAAGGATTGGTGAGGATTAAATTTTGGAAAGAAAATCCGGATTAAGATATTTTTATAGGTTTGTGAGTTCAATACTTTTGACTCTGCTTGCAACTGCTTCTTTTGAAATAGTTTGGTATATGTTTGTCTCCGTAAATAACCAGACCGGTCATTTATTGGGCATTGCTAACTTAGCAATGGCTGCAGGGGCTTATGCGGTAATTTTCTACATATTTTGTCGCTTTATGGGCGCATATAAGATAGGCGTGGAAAGAAAATCAAAAATATCGGCCAGTGTAGCACTTGCAGTTTTTGCTACCGATTTTATTGAGATATTTGTTTCCATGGCCATTACAGGACAGTTTAGGTTTGGACTTCAGTTTGCGTGGAGATATCTTCTTTTAGCACTTGCGCAATCTATTGTATTGGCATTATTGTTAATAATCTTAACAAGTTTGTATCGTGTTATAGTTCCACCAATCAAGTTACTGGAAATTGTTGGTAGCGATGAACATGAACTGACTTATAAAATCAATGGAATAAGATACAAATATCATGTCGAGAAGACTATTTCTTGTGATACATCATTGGAAGAAATAGAAAAATGCATTGAACAGAGTGAAGCGGTTTTGATAAATGATATTCCTGCGACAAACAAAAATCAAATAATCAAATCTTGTTTTAGGATGAACAAGAGAGTATATGTAGTTCCTAAGATTTCGGATATTCTCTTGAAAGCTTCAGATGATTTGAATTTAGTAGATACTCCACTTTTTCTATGCAGAAATAATGGAATGCGTGGTTGGCAAAAGACTGTTAAGAGGTCGTTGGATTTAGTCTTGAGTCTTCTAGCATTGATAGTGTTGAGTCCTGTATTCCTAATTACAGCAATAGCTATCAAGATAGAAGATGGAGGACCTGTTTTTTATCGTCAAGAAAGGGTAACCCTAAATAACAAGCATTTTATGATTCTTAAGTTTCGATCAATGATTGTAGATGCCGAGAAAGATGGAAAGCCTCATCCGGCAGGCGAAAAAGACGACAGAATTACACGTATTGGAAGAATCATCAGAGCATGTAGAATAGATGAGTTGCCACAACTGGTTAATATAATCAAAGGCGATATGAGTATTGTCGGTCCGAGACCTGAAAGATGGGAGCATGTAGAAAAATACTCTGCCGAGATACCGGAGTTTTCACTCAGGCATAAGGTTAAAGGCGGTCTTACAGGTTATGCTCAGGTATATGGAAAGTATAATACTAATGCATTGGATAAATTAAAACTTGATCTTCATTATATAGCTAATTACTCGTTAGTTATGGATGTTCAGATTATATTTGAAACAATTAAGATACTTTTTCTCAAGGAAAGCACAGAAGGATTCGCGGAAGATATAATTAAAGAGATGAACGAGCAATAAAATGAAAATATTAATGATAAATGTTGTATGTGGAATACGAAGCACAGGAAGAATATGCACAGACTTGGCTGATGAACTCAGCAAAGAAGGTCATATTGTTAAGATAGCATATGGGCGTGAAAGTGTTCCTAATGAATATAAGAAATATGCGGTTAGGATAGGTTCCGAACTTGATGTCATGATGCATGGTATTAAAGCGAGGCTATCTGATTCATGTGGATTTGGAAGTTATACTGCAACGAAAAAATTCATTGAATGGGTTAAAGTATTTAATCCTGATGCAATACATCTTCATAATCTTCATGGATATTATATTAATATCGAATTGCTGTTTGACTATCTTCGGAGTTACGAGAAAAAGATTATTTGGACATTACATGATTGCTGGGCTTTTACAGGACATTCTGTGTATTGTGACACAAGAAACTGTACAAAATGGAAAGAAGGATGTAATTGCTGTCCTTTAAAAAAGTCTTATCCGGCTAGTTTAGTTGATAAAAGTAAGAAAAATTGGATCCGCAAGAAACAAGCTTTTTCAAATATATCCAATTTAACTATTGTTACTCCTTCAAATTGGCTAGCGGATATGTTCAAAGAATCTTTTATTAGTAATTATCCTTTGGAAATAATTCGCAACGGAATAGATACTTCGATTTTTCGACCAATCAGAAGCGATTTTAAAGATAAATATGGATTAAACGATAAATATGTGTTGCTGGGAGTTGCGACAGCGTGGGATGAAATGAAGGGTATGACTGACTACTTTAAACTTGCTAATCTTTTAGGCGAACAATATCAAATAGTTTTGGTTGGATTAACCCAAAAGCAAAAGAAGCATATTCCACAGAATATATTAGGAATCGAAAGAACAAATAATGTTGACGAATTAGTGGAAATATACTCTGGAGCAGATCTGTTTTTGAATCTTTCGTATTGTGAGAATTATCCTACAGTTAATTTGGAAGCTTTAGCATGCGGTATTCCTGTCCTGACATATAATTCGGGTGGAAGCGCGGAAAGTGCTATAGGTGGGATAGTAGTCGAGCGCGGAAATATAGTAAGAGTTGCTGAAGAAGTCGAAAACTATAAAAAAAATATTAAAAATACTAGGGTAGATGTTGATAAATTCAAAATAAGCCATGCGTACACTTTAGAGTTGTATAAGCGGTTATTAATGAATTAATAGGTTTTATATAGGAAAATGAAAGTTTTATATTTGACAAATGTACCTGCTCCTTACCGAGTTGAGTATTTTAATCTTTTATCACAAGAGTGTGATTTGACGGTTGTTTATGAAAAAAGTTATTCTAAAGAGAGAAATAAGGAGTGGATAGCTAGCACTAACGACAATTATCATATTAGTGTATTGAAAGGAATATCCACAGGAGCTGATAGCGCTTTTAGTGTAGAAATAATACCTTTTTTGAAGAAGAAATATGATGTAGTAGTTATATGTGGTATATCTTCGCTTACAGAAATACTTGCAATAGAGTATTGCAGAAGACATAAAATAAGATTTTTTTTAGAGAGCGATGGTGGGACTGCAAAATCTGGAAGAGGTATTAAGGAAAAATTAAAAAAGCACTTAGTTTCAAGTGCCTATGGTTGTTTTTCTACGTGCGACAGACATGAAAAATATTATTTAACATATGGAGCCGATAAAGAAAAAATATATAGATATCCATTTTCATCCATACAGAATCATGAACTTTCCAATAGAGTATTAAGCAAGGATGAGAAGAATCAAATAAAGAGCAAACTTGATATAAGTTCAGACAAAATGGTTTTAAGTGTGGGACGGTATATACATATAAAAGGATTTGATTTGCTTATATGGGCTGCATCGCACATTCCATCTTTGGATTTTTATTTGGTTGGTGGAAAACCGACAGAAGAATACATTAACCTTGTGAAACAATACAATGCTAAAAATATTCATTTTGTTGATTTTAAATCCAAGGATGATTTAGTTATGTATTATGATGCGGCAGACTATTTTGTATTGGCTACGCGAGGTGATGTCTGGGGATTGGTTGTTAACGAAGCTATGGCGAGAGGTTTACCTGTTATTACTACCGAAAACTGCAACGCCGGTTTAGAGATGGTAAAAAACAATGAGAACGGCTTGATTATTCCTTCTGATGATAAGGAAGCATTAAGAGATGCATTATTATATTTTTCTGGAAGAGATTTAACAGATTATTCAAAGGCGGCTTTGGAAACCGCTAAGTGCTACACTATTGAAAAAATGGTTCAAAGCCATATGGTTGTATTCGAAGAATACTATAATAGCTTCGAGAGTTTTAATGATAAGAATGTTGAAAAGTAAAAAGATTTCATTATTTTTGATAATTGTGATTCTTTTGGAGATTGTATCCATTGTCTTTCTAAAAGAATCGGATTCATACTATAGTATTTATTTTATAATTGGGATTGGTGGACTTGCCTCAACTATTACTTTAAAGAATGCTAAAGAATTATATGAGAAAGCATGGCGTGTGATACTAAGCCTTTTTTATTCTTTGGTAGTTACTTTATCTAACATAAATACAAATTTTATTAACTTTGATTCTTCTTTGGTCACGGTAGCAAATCATTATGACAGTTATTCTCGTTTTGAGGCAATAGGAAACACGGTAGCTCTTTTTATTATTTTTTTAGGATGGTTTTTTATTTCAATAAATGTAATCAATGCTCTCGATACAATCGTTTTTGCTCCAAAATTTAACGAGAAAAAAGAGAATACAATATCCAAGTTAACACCTAATAAGGCGTTTCTTATTACGTTTGTAGTTATCTTGTCTTTGAATATCATACATTTCATTTTGTTTTCTTCTCCGGGAACGGTAAGTGAAGATAATTGTAATCAGATTAGGCAAATAATATCTAACTCGTATAACAATCACCATCCATTTTTTCATACAATTATACTACAGATTTTCATTCGAGCAGGAATTGGTTTGTTTGGAAAAATAAGTTATGGAATCGCACTGTTTACAATTACTCAAATAGTGATTGTTTCGGCTATCATGTCGTGGTGTGCAAAAAGTGTTTACGAAATAGCAACATATAGGAAAGTGTTACTTGCAATTCTTATTTGGTATTTGATTCCATACAACATTGTTCTGGAATCTTGTTTGACTAAAGATGTGTTGTTCTCGGCGATGTTGACGATATTAACAACCTCTTTGATAAGGATTTTTTACGTTTCGTCGTATAAATCTAAAAAAGATTATATCTTTCTTTTTTTAGGTATAGTTGGAACAGGACTGTTAAGAAGTAATGGAACCATAATAGTAATTGTTTCGGCGATATTAATTCTACTATTTTCGATAAGCAAGTCGGAATGGAGAAAACTTGCGTTTACGTTCATTTTAGGTATGGTGCTATGTATTATACTAAAATACCCTATCCTTTACGTTTTCAACGTTCCTCAGACTGAATTTGCTGAGGGATTATCCATCCCATTACAACAGGTTTCGAGATGTATTGTGGATGGATGCGAATTGAAAGATGAAGAGTATGAGTTTATTAATCAGGCGCTTCCTATAGAAGAGATAAAAAAACGTTACAATAAAGGCATTTCTGATCCTATCAAGGGAGTGGATGATATCAAAGCTGTAGATAATGAGTATTTGTCAAACAACAAGATGAAGTGTCTCAAATTATGGATTGGCTTAGGAGTACGTTATCCTAAAGAATATTTGTTGGCGTATGTTGACCAGACTAAGGGTTTTTGGAATGGTGGATATAACTATTCAACCGTGGGAGAGTATATTGCTGATGATGCAAAAGAAATCGGTATCAAAAAACTTTCCATTTTGAAGGCAAAGAGTATTGCATATGTTCTTACCAATATGTTTAGGTTCATCCCCTTACTTGATATAATGATTAGCATAGGAGTTCATATTTGGGTTTTGATTTTTGCTTTTACGCGAAATGTTTTTAGAGGCAAAAGTAAATTGGTATTTACCTTGCTTCCATATTTGCTCTTGGTGTTATCGCTGTGGATCACGACTCCGGTTTACACTCAATTTAGGTATGCTTACGCTATCTTCATGGGATTCCCCATAATTCTCGTGTCAATTTTTGGCATTGAAAATAAGAGTTTAAACAGGAGTTAGTATTTATGTTTCACGGTAAAAAACACTTATATATGATATAATATTTCTGCCAACCGGAATATTTGACATTTATGATATCGGAGGCTCTAGAGGGAGAGTTATGAGCTTTAATACTAACATATTGTATGTATCTTGTTTATGCTCGAAAAAAATAGAACAACAGATACTTGATACTAATCCCAAAGGGATTGGATTACAGGCTCAAAAATATCATAGATTATTAGCAAAAGGGCTTTGTAACAATAATTCGTCAGTAAATGTTCTTTGTTATCAAAAAGGGATAAAAGATTTAGGCGTAAAAAATAGAGATACTGAAGAAGAAAAAGATATTAAGTATGTATACTTGACAAATTCTCGATTAGGATACGTTGGATTGCTTTTTAATAGTTTTACATATTCCTACGATTTTTTTAAGCGCAACAAGGAAGCTGTTATGATATGTGATGTGTTGAACCTCACAGTGTCGTTGGGTGCATTACTTGCTGCAAAATTACTGAAAAGAAGAACTGTTGGGATTATTACAGATTATCCGGATCACTTGTTTGGTGAAAAAAGCAGTCAGAGCAGGTTAATATGGTTTCTTATAAAACTCTGCGATGGATATGTTGTTCTTACCGAACAGATGAAAGAAAAATTGAATCCGAAAAAGGCCATGATTGTGTTAGAAGGACATGTGGATTCGGAAATGATTCATTCGGAAAATAAAATACAAGATAAATATACAAAAAAAGTATGTATATATGCGGGAATGCTTCATAGAAAGTATGGAATTGAAAAACTTGTAAAAGCGTTCATTAAAGCGGATGTTCTAGACGCTGAGTTACATATTTATGGCGACGGTGATTACGTTGAGGAACTAAAAGAGTTGGGAAAGAACTCTATAAGATATTTTGGAATTGTAGAGAATCAAAAAGTGGTTGAGGAAGAACTTAAATCTACCCTTCTGATTAATCCACGTCCAAGTGATGAGGAATTTACGAAGTATTCATTTCCGTCAAAAAATCTCGAATATATGGTTTCTGGAACACCATTATTGACTACGAATCTTCCAGGTATGCCAAAAGAATATCGAAATTACGTATTTCTTTTTGAGAAAGAAACAATTGATGGGATGGCAAATACTTTAAAAAGCGTTCTAGGTGAATCTAAAACATTTCTTCATGATAAGGGCATGAGAGGAAAGCAGTATGTTCTTGAAAATAAGACTGAGGCTGCGCAGGCACTTAAACTGTTGCAGATGATTGATAGAATGAGTTAAAAGGAAGACGTAAATGAGAGTTTTATGGATATGCAGTTTTGCTCCGACTTTAGTTGCAAAACACATAAACGGGAATGAAAACTATTATGGTGGATGGATTGATGGGGCGTTAAAAACTCTAAAAACAAAAGATGATATTTCAATTGGAATATGCTTTGCGCAATCTAAATCTGCCGACATTATTTCTGGATCGTTTGATAATATCGAATATTATGGAATATACATTGATAATCTTTTGAAATATGATGCAGAATTAAAAAACAAATTCACTAAAGTTATCAATTTGTTTAAACCTGATATATTGCAAATATATGGAGTAGAGTATCCAGCGTTTCTAGCTGCAACAGAATCTGTGAGTGATATTCCTACTATAAGCTATATACAGGGATTGTGTGGAGCATATTCTGATCATTATTTTGCTTCGCTTCCATATAAATCAGTCACAAAGGCATCTTTTAGAGATATTGTGAGACGAGATAGTCTAGTTAGACAAAAATACAAATTTCAAATAAGAGGCATTTATGAAAATAAGATAATAGAGAAGTCGGATTATATAATAGGCAGGACGAGATTCGATAAGGCGTATGTTAATACGATTAAAAGAGGTATAAAGTATTATTGTTGCAATGAGTCATTAAGACCCGTTTTTTATGAAAATGCTAATATGTGGAATTATAGCGATTGTCGAAAACACAGCATTTTTGTGAGCCAAGCATGGTATCCGATTAAAGGATTCCATTTGACGATAGAAGCATTAAATATTATCTCAAAAGCATATTCTGATGCAATGCTATATACAACAGGTGTAAATCCATTTGAAGTTAAATGTTATCGCCGAAGCGGATATCAGCAATATATCTGCAAATTAATTAAGAAATACAATCTTAAGGATAAGGTTATTTTCTTGGGGAAATTATCTCCTTCAAAAATGTGTGAGCAATATTTGAATTCAAATGTATTTGTATCATCTTCCAGCATTGAAAATTCACCCAATTCTGTAGGTGAGGCTATGTTGTTGGGTATGCCCGTGATTGCATCTTATGTTGGTGGTACCATGGATCTTCTGGTTGATAAAGAAGAAGGATATTTATATCAGTATGATGCAGTGTATATGCTTGCGTACTATATTAGTAAGGTATTTGATGATAAAGAGAATATTAAGAGTATCGGATCCCATGCGTACAAGCATGCGTCCATCACTCACGATGTAGAAAAAAATGCGAATGATTTGCTTAGAATATATCGTGAAATTGTTAAGAATTAATACTTGTAGAATAAGGATTATTATATCTTATGGTTATAGTTCATGTTGCCGCCAGCTCGCCGTATAATGAAAATTGGGGATATCAAGAAAACCTTTTGCCGAGGTATCAACGTAAAATGGGAAACGATGTAACCTTGATTGTTTCCTGTAAAAAAATCGATCAAGGGACAGTTGTAGAAACTCCGGAAGAGGATAGAGTTCTGAACGATGGAGTCAGACTTATTAGAAAAAAGCAGGTGTTTTTCATTAATAAAATTTTAAGTGATTGCCTAGGGTATGTTAAGGTATTTAGTTTGTTGGAAACGATTAATCCGGATTTGATTTTTTATCATGGATTGATAAGTTTTTCAATAATTGACGTCATTAAATACAAGAAAAAACATAAAAATTGTACGGTTGTTCAGGATAATCATCTTGATTATAATATAGGTTTTCATGTTAAAACGATAAAAAGTAGGTTTTTAAGATCATATTATCGTTTTCTTAATATGATAAGCATTAAATATGTTGATAAGGTATATGGAGTAACTCCGTGGAGAGAAGAATACGCCTCTGATTATTTTCATATTCCGAAAGAAAAAATTGATCTTTTAATTATGGGTGCTGATGATGAAAAAATCGATTTCAATAACAAAGAAAAAATCAGAAAAACAATTAGAAATAAGTTTAATGTAAATGATGACGAATTTCTAATAGTTACGGGCGGAAAAATAGATGCCAAAAAAAACGTAGATGTTCTGGTCGAAGCGTGCAAAGAAATCTCGTCAGTAAAACTCTTGTTATTTGGTCAAATATCCGATGAAATGAAAGAGTATTTTGATAATTTGATTTCTGAAAATGAAAACGTGATAATGGTTGGCTGGATAAATTCGGACATTGTCTATGAGTTTTTTTTTGCTGCTGATTTAGTATTTTTTCCTGGGCAGCATTCTGTTCTTTGGGAACAGGCTTGTGCGTCCAAAGTTCCGTGTGTATTTGCAAAATGGGATGGTATGGAGCATGTGGATGTAGGAGGAAATTGCGAATTTGTATATCCGGTAAATAAAGAAGAAGTTCAAAAAAGGATATTGGATTTACAGTTTTCCGATAAGTATTACAAAATGAAATCTGTTGCCGAGTCTGATCTTACAAATGTTTTTTTGTATAGCAATATTGCAAAAAAATCATTGGAATGTTGTAAATATTAGAATAGGCTTGAATTAATTGCGTGATTGAAAGAGGTTAGTATTGAATTCTGTTGCTGTTTCGATTATTGTTCCGATTTATAATGTTGAAAAATATTTGAAAAATACTCTTGAAAGTATTGCCAGACAGAGTATGTGCAATATAGAAGTTATTATGGTTAATGATGGATCGACAGATGGATCGGCTGAAATAGCTTTAGAGTATTGTGATAAATATGATTATTTCACATTGATTAATCGTAGTAATGGTGGATTAAGCGCTGCACGTAATACAGGAATCGATGCAGCGAAAGGGGAATACATTTATTTTTTGGATTCTGACGATTTCATCGAGGAAAATGCTATAGAGAAATTGTATAAGCAATGTAAAGAAGATGATTTGGATTTACTTAGATTTGTAGCGTTTTCTTTCGACGATGGGACAACGGATTATAAATGGGACAAGAATAGCGGATATTACTATCACGGTGAATATAGCGGTGTATATAAAGGTACGGATTTTTATAGTATGTCAGTAAAAAACGGAGATTACTATCCCAGTTGCTGCTTGATATTTGCAAAGAGAAAAATACTTGTGGATAACGATTTGAGATTTCTAGATGGAATTCTTCATGAAGATAATATATTTAATTTTCAATTGACGATTCTTTGTGAGAGAGTAGCAGTTCTTAATGAACCGCTTTATTACAGAAGAATTCGTAACGGTTCCATAACACAGAAACCTAATTGGAAGAAAAAAAACAATTCGTTATGCATTATGGCTGAAAAAACAGATGCTTTTATTGAACAATATAACGTTTCAAATATAATCGGTAGCTTACAGATGCGTATGTATGTTTCTCAAATGATTTTGAATTGGAACAGAATGAGTCGGGAAGACAAAAAGTCTGAGGAAACAAGTAATCATTTTGAGAGAATGAAATTATTAGTTGATAAATATTTGAATGGTGGAGAAAAAAGCATAAAATTGTTTTACTTTAATAAAACAATTTATAGAGCATATTTTTGCTGCAAGATGTTAATTAATAATATTTTTGCAAAAAAGAAGGGGTAAGTCTAATGAGCCGGACTGAAATGTCTAAAGAAGTTGTAATAACTCCTCATAAGAGTATATTTAAGCTTCAAATAAAAGAAATATTTGAATATAAAAGTTTGATTTATATGTTGGTTAAAAGGGATTTCGTGACATATTACAAGCAAACTATTTTGGGACCGTTGTGGTATCTGATTCAACCGATATGTTCAACAATAATGTTTATAATAGTGTTTGGTAATATAGCCAGTGTTGGAACAGATTCTATTCCGCAACCATTGTTTTATTATTCCGGAACTATGCTTTGGTCGCTTTTTACCTCAAATTTTACGAAATCAGCCAATACTTTTTCGCATAATAAAGCATTATTTGGTAAAGTATATTTTCCGAGAATAGTTGTTCCGATTGCAGATGCTATCAGTAATTCATTTATGCTTCTAATCCAGCTGGTATTGTTTTTGCTTATTTATGTTTTTTATATGATATCCGGAGAAATAGTATTCTCTGGTTTGAAAGCGTTGATTTCAATTATGATGTTTTTCTGGGTAACTACATTGGCTGTCGGAATAGGTATGATAATAACATCTATTACAACAAAATATAGAGATATAGCTATGGCTATAAATTTTATTTTATCTTTGATTATGTATGCGACTCCTGTTGCCTATCCGCTGTCTGAAACCGGAGGGAAAATCGGATTACTTTTGTGCATAAATCCACTATCGGCTCCGATTGAGTTGTTTAGGTATGCACTTTTTGGAGTTTACTCGATTCCGACTTGGTCGATTATTTACAGTATTGTTTTTACAGTTATTTCTTTGCTTATTGGTATAGTGATTTTTAACAGAACTGAGAGATCTTTTATAGATGTAATTTAACTAAGGGTGATTGATATGAACGATATTGCAATTGAAGTTAAGAACGTTACAAAAGAGTATAAACTTGGGCAATATAATAGTGGTATGTTTTTTCGGGATATGCAGTCAAGATTAGCTGATTTTTTGGGAAAACAAGATCCTAATGGAAAGATTGGAGCTAAGTCAAGAAAAGAATTAGAGGATTCTTTCTTGGCATTGGATAATGTGTCTTTTGAAATAGAGAGAGGTTCCAGAGTAGGAATTATTGGAAGAAATGGCGCTGGAAAGAGTACTTTGCTTAAACTGTTGAGCCAAATTACTGCACCGACAGAGGGAGAAATACATATAAGAGGTCGAGTTGCTAGTCTTCTTGAAGTAGGCACAGGATTTCATCCCGAAATGACAGGGAGGGAGAATGTTTACTTAAATGGTAGCATAATGGGGATGAGTAGATATGAAATATCCAAGAAGATTAATGAGATAATTGAATTTAGTGAAATAGGTGAGCATATAGATACTCCGGTAAAAAGATATTCCAGTGGAATGTATGTTCGCCTGGGGTTTGCAGTGGCAGCTAATCTTGAAAGTGACATTTTAATTGCTGATGAAGTGTTAGCTGTTGGAGACGCACAGTTCCAAAAAAGAGCTATTGGTAAAATGAATGAAATTAGTAAGGGCGAGGGGCGTACGGTTTTATTTGTAAGTCATCAGATGAATGCAGTGAAGTCTCTTTGTAATGAGGGAATAGTTCTTAATCATGGAAAAATCGTTAAAGATGGTAATATTGAAGAATGCATTTCGTATTATCAGAGAAGTTCGTTTGAGGAAGACGAGGAAAATGAATTATCAAACTACAATAATGATTTTTTTGATCTCTTGGAATTTGATGTTGTAGATAAGAATGGCAATAGCGTAAAAGGAGTTGTTGAGAATAATAAAAGTAATTTTGTTAGAATTTCTATAATGCTTAAGAAACTTCATTCTGCATTTAATATCGGTTATGCAATGTATAATGCAATGGGTGAAGTATTATATTGGTCCAATTCTTCTGACAACAAGGATGGCAATAGTGGTTTTGAACTGGGAATCAATACATTTATGGTTGAAATTCCAGCACATTTTTTGAATGAAGATACGTATTATATTAAACTTATGTCAAGTATTCATTATCAAGAATGGATAATTAATCCTGATAAGTCTGCACCAAGTAAAGAGTATATTGTCCTGGGTGGACTCAGCGAATCACCGTTTTGGACGATAAAGAGACCTGGGTTATGCGCGCCTTTACTGGAATGGAAAAGAATTGAATAAATGTTGAGGTGGCTATGATTATAGAAAAGTTACGTATAATAAAAAACAAAATATGTATTGGAATTAAAGCTAAGAAAAAGTTCAGAAGCGATAAAGCAAAGTATAAGAAGTTGTGCGATGAATTGGGTGGTATACCTATAACAAACATATTCCCGCAGCTATATGATTATTGCCAAGCAGCGGGTTCTGTGGATGGGCATTATTTTATGCAAGATATTTACGTTGCCGAACTTATTTCCGAATCGGGGATAAAGAAACATTACGATATAGGCTCAAGAATCGATTCTTTTATTGCACATTTATTATCTAATAGTCATATTGATGAAGTCGTGATGCTGGATATTAGACCATTCCCATATGGAGTGAATAAGTTATCATTTATTCAGACAGATGCAACCGAACTCAGCAATTTGGCGGATAATTCTATTGCATCGATTTCTTCTTTACATGCTGTTGAACATTTTGGGCTTGGTAGATATGGCGATGAGATAGATCCGCTAGCTTGTTATAAAGCAATGAAAGCTATGCAGAGGGTGACCCAGATTGGAGGATTGATATATTTTAGTGTACCCGTATCAAACGAAGATAAATGTTGCTTTAATGCACATAGGATTTTTGCTCCTCACAGTATTGTTGACCAATTTGACAAGTGTGAATTGCTTGAGCTGACATTTGTTCTGGAAAATCACACATTAAGAACATATGTTGGAAATGATGCAATGAATGTGGTTCGTGAAAAAAAATATTCATTAGGTGATTATAACTGTGGAATTTTTGTATTTAAGAAAATCAAAGTGTAGTCATGCGTATAAAGATCAAAGTATAAGGGATTGATAAAAAATGTATTTAAGGTTCGTTCTGGGGATAATACTGATTACATCTATTATGTTGGAATGTATTATTTGTCGAGTTAAGAAATTGAAAGGCCTTCAGGGGTTATTATGGATTGTCATTTCTTTTGCATTTGGCTTTTTTCTTTCTTCGTTTTTTACATATCGTATTAATAGAATTGATCGCTTAATTAAAATAGCTATATTTGTGTTTATGATGGGCATCACGGAGTTGGTTTTGTTTTTTGGAGTCTCTCGTATAAAGTGGAGATTAAAATGGTTTCAATGTGCCTTTTATCCCCTTTTATTTGCCATAGGGGTAATCGCATCGTTTATTGCATATGGAGAGAAGCCCTCAGATTATAAAGGAGATTTATACTCAAATTTATTTTGGTTAAAAAATTATGAGTTTGGCTTTTCAAAAAGAGGTCTTATAGGTACCATTATTTTATTGATAAAACCGTATTGGTCTAAAAAAAGATTATATTGCTTAAAGATGTCGATGGCATTGCTGTTCTTTGCTTTACTTATTCTGTTTTTTTACGAGATATATAATATAACATCAAAAGAATTTGCTGTTGTATTAGCTTTTATAGTTACTTGTTCTCCTTATGCAAAACTCCTTTTTGAAGACAGTGTAAGAACAGATGTAGTGTTATTGCTTCTGTTTTTGATTACAGTTTTGTGTGTTCAAAAAGGTGGATTTTGGCTTATAATTGTTCCAATAACAAGTGCTTTATTGATACTATGTAATGAGACATCCATTGCAACAATTTGTCCTGCGATGTTGATGTTGTGTTTATATGAGTATACTGAGAGCGGGAAAAAAAGATATTTAATAGCGTTCATTTTAGGAGTTGCATCATCTTTGATAGCTGCATGTATGATAGTATTAGCTGCGAGAGAGAGTGTGAACGATAGCGAAGCGGTCTTTGCTGCTCTTTCGTCGCACTATGAGGGTAATTTGGAAATAATGGCTTTACGCGCTACTTATTTTACGCTATCGGATCATGTAAATTTTTCGTACCAACATGGTTTTGCACATTGGAAGGGACGAGTAACTTTTGTTGTATGTATATTGCCTTTGCTGTATTTTTTTACATGCCTGTTTCTTTACATTTACAGACAAAAGAAAAAGAACAATGATTCAAACATTAATGTATATTTTGCACTAATGGCTTCGTTATTTTTAGCGTTCTTCCCTACTATTCTGGCTGTGGACTGGGGAAGATATGCATTATTGTTTATGTATGAAACAGCAATAATATTTGCCTATCTGATTAGAAAAGGAAAAATTAAGATAGACATTAAGGATTTGGCCATTGGTAATATTTCTAATACATACTATATACATTATATTATTTGCGTTGTGTATGCAGCTCTTCCAAATTGCCCTGGAGCACCATAAGATAAAAGGATTATTATGATAGACATATTTGTACCTGTATATAACGAAGGCGATAACATAGAAGCTTTGTTTGATGAATTCCAAAAAAAAATCCACGTGCCTTTTGATGTTATTATTGTGTTCGATTCAGATGAAGACAATACAATTCCGGTCATAGAAAAAGTAAAAAATAAATATGATTATTGTGTACGCCTTGAAAAGAACCATTACGGAAAAGGTGCGAATGGCGCTTTTCGAACGGGGATGGAGACAGCCAAGAACGAAGCGGTTGTTTTTACCATGGCGGATCTTTCCGACAGTATTGAATCAATTAATGATATGTATCAAAAAATCGAAGAAGGATACGATATGGTTGCGGGCTCCAGATACATAAAAGGTGGCGAAAAAAAAGGAGATTCTTTTTTGAAAGCCTTTCTTTCGGCTGCTGCGGGTAAAAGCCTTCATTTATTGATAGGAATTCCGATTCATGATGTAAGTAATGGATTTAAAATGTATAAGAAAACAGTTATTGAAAGTATTGAACTGGAGAGCAAAAAAGGATTTGAAATAATCGTCGAACTGGCTTTAAAGACGTATTTAAAAGGATATAATATAACAGAAGTTCCGGCGAAATGGAGAAATCGTGAAAAAGGAAAGTCATCATTTAAATTATTTAAATGGCTTCCGTCATACTTTCACTGGTATGTATATGCTATTAAAAAGAAATGGTTAGGGAAAAATGTAAAATGAAAAATGTATTAGTTACGGGAGCAAATGGATTTGTAGGAAAAAATCTCACACCTAGGTTAAGAGATGTCTATTCTGATGTTGAGTTCTTGACTCCTTCGTCTAAAGAATTGAATCTAATAGAATACGAAGATTTGTTAAAGTATTTACACAATAATAATGTGCAAGAAGTCATTCACTTGGCTTCTTCTATGGCTGGAATCGGAGAACTTCAAAACAAACCGCTTCTTTATTTGGAAAACAATTTGATAATGAATTATAACATAATACACGCTTCGTTAGAGGCGAAAATCAAAAAGTTTGTAACATTAGGTACATCTTGTTCTTACAATAATAGTACTCCTTTGCCGATGAGAGAGCGTGACTTATGGTGTTTAAAGCCGGAGAATACCTATGGCATATGCAAGTTGATTATGCTGGAACATCTTTATTCTCAAGAGCAAATGAAATGGGTATATTTGATACCTGGAAATCTATATGGACCACATGATCATTTTGGTGAGGAAAATGCACATATCATTCCTGCTACCGTACAAAAAATTGAAAAAATAGAAAAGGAAACTCCATATATTGAAGTATGGGGGGATGGCAGTCAGATTAGGGATTTTATGTATGTTGGAGATGCGGTTGATATAATTTGTAAAGCGTATGATGACGGGAGATATTATGGTCATCCAATTAACATTTCTACTGCTAAGGGAACTACAATAAAAACGATAGTTGAGGAGATAACAAGATGTTTTCAAAACTATGAAGATTGTGTTAATAATTTATCCGTAAGATGGGATAAAACAAAACCGATAGGTATTAAAGAAAAGATTCTTGCAAATGATGAGTTTTTAAAACTTGAACCGGGATTTCAATTCACAACTATCCCAGATGGAATAAGCAAAACTATGAATTGGTATGGGAAAAGAAGAAAATGTATATAGTTTGTTTTAAAGGTGGATTTGCAAACCAGCTATTTCAATTATGTTTATATAAAAAATTAAAACAATTATACGGAGATAATAACGTTTTTGCGGATATTTCACATTATAAAAAATGCCAAGATCATGGTGGCTTTAAAATTGGAAAAAAACTTAAGCTTAATTATATTAAGAATTTGCCATCTGATTATTTAGAGGTTAGAGAAGATAATTTTGATATTTCAATATATAATAAAGATAATAATTTCTATTTTAAGGGGTACTGGCAGAGTGAAGTTTATTTTCCGGATGATTTAGATTTTTTGAGTATTTTTTTTGAAAAAGACTGCCTTAATTCAAAAAACAAAAAAATATTAGATGAAATGCAAAAAGAGGAATCTGTATCGATTCATATAAGAAGAGGAGATTATCTGGACAATTATTTGCATGGTAATATTTCAAATAAGACATATATATTTAACTCAATTGAGTATATATGTCAACATGTTGAAAATCCGGTTTTTTATGTTTTTTCCGATGATATTGAGTGGTGCAAAAAGAATTTATGCAAAAGCGAATGGAATATGAAATTCATTACCGGAAATGAAATGTGTGTTGAAAATGATATGCTTATGATGAGCAGTTGTAAGCATAATATTATTTCCAATTCTTCTTTTAGTTGGTGGGCACAAAAATTAAACAAATATACAGAGAAAATGGTAATTTCGCCTGAATATTGGTATAATGACGATTCTTTTTCGAATCACTTAATTTCAGAAGGTTTCATTACATGCAGCAATCTTCCAATATTCACAAGTGAATTGAAGCATCCTAGATTTAGCGTGGTTGTTCCCGTTTATAATTCAGAATCAACGATAAGAAGATGCGCGAGCAGTATTTTAAACCAAAACTATGATAATATCGAAGTGATATTTATAGATGATGGTTCTTCGGACGGCTCGTATGAATTATTAAAATGTTTAGAAAAAAATGATTCGCGAGTAAAGATTATACATAAAGAAAAGAATGAATCGTTATTATGTGCAAGAATTACCGGAATGAAAAATTCAATTGGCGAATATATTATTTTTGTCGATAGTGACGATTATTTAGGTAATGATGCTTTAGACGTTTTGAATAATAAGTTAGAGGGACACGGTGTAGACATTCTTGAATATGGATATTATTCGGAACCGGATAAGAAGCCATTTAGCGAGAATGTTGAGTTTGTTGATTGCGTAAATAATATTCTTAAGCAAAAGAGTAATCATTCGGTATGGAAGAAGTGCTATTCTAAAAAACTGGTTGAACGTTTACTTCAAGAATCTGAAGAGTTTTATTGCAATATGTCAGAAGATGAGTATTTTTCGGTTTTGATGTTTGATTTGGCGGATTCATATGATTACGTAATAGATGGTATATATCATTATATGACATGCAATGGAATGTCAAAAACAAAAAATATGAGTATGACTATGTTGGATAACGCAATTACCTCTATAAACAATAAAGATTATTATTTAAAAAAATATTTAGAAAAAAAAGGATATGATCATATAGAAAATACGTCAATTTGTTTTATAGTAAATATGTGCCTGAAGCAAGA
>JAEEGL016577714.1_pt1 | contig 32713 bp, 34 predicted proteins | sample 9134231 | NCBI WGS metagenome assembly JAEEGL01 (sample SAMN16246548, study PRJNA631951) | gut metagenome | biome: gut microbiome; feature: rumen; material: fiber-attached | host: Bos | place: Iran: Karaj | collected 2018-10
TGTGGGACAGGGGACAGGCCCCGATATCGCTTTTAAATTGCAGCCGTTTCCGGCTGCGAAAGTGTATTTTTATTGAGAAACTTATAAAGTAAGCTTTTCTTTATCCTTGCAGAGTTGTTTCTATTTCGTCTTTATGACACGTATAACGGCATTTATACGTTGGCCAGTGCTTTTCGCACAGTCTGCTCCAACGTCATTCCCTCCTTATAAACTTTTCTAACAGCATCTGAAGCCTCTTTTGAACTATAGCCGAGAACCATTAAGGCGGCAGAAGCATCGTTGACGACAAACCCCGCAGGAACAGCAGAAGGAGCATTGTCCTCGGCCTTTTCTACACCTTTAAAGTCTTTTGCGACTTTGTCTTTGAGCTCCAGAACCACACGCTGAGCGAGCTTAGGCCCGACGCCTTTGCTTCGCGTTATAGCTTTATAGTCCCCGGTTGCAACGGCAAGGCAGAATTCCGAGGGGGTCAACGCATCCAGTACCGCCTGCGCGACCTTCGGCCCGACACCGCTGACAGTGATCAGCATTTCAAACGCTGACAACTCTTCTCGTGATCCGAACCCAAACAGCGATATTTCATCTTCTTTTACATTCATGTATGTATACAGCTTGACTTTGCTGCCTTTCGGACCGGCCCAGGCAGCAACTCTCGGCGACGTGCTTAACCTGAAACCGATCCCTGCCACGTCAATGACTACATGATCGATCCCTGTCTGTTCTATTGTTCCGCTGATATAGTCAAACATCTGCCCTGCCTCCGGTTTTTGTTCTTCGATATTTTAGCACATTGTGCCCCCCTTTTTCAAGGCTATATAAGAATATCGATCAAACGGCAGTGCTGCACCGGCGCGGCGGTCAGCCTAACCTCCATCTGCTTTTACCCACCGGTAGACCGTGCTTTTCCCGCGTTTTATAAAATCTGCGATCTGCCTGTATGATAATCCCTTCTTCCTGAACTTTTCGATAATTTTAATGACTTCATCCATCCCCAGATCCATAAGTTGGAGAGCGTCGCTGCATCCGGAAATCGACTGCATGATTTCACCGGCATCTTCTTTCGCAACGCGCGGAGCCTGCGCTCCCGGCATACGTATAAATTCCAGTTCGTCGCGGTCAATTTCTTTGTTATGAAATGCAGCGAATTCGTCCGGTTTGATCACCTCGAACACATCGTCGCGGTCAATGATTCCCGGGTCTTCATCAAAGTAGCAGTTGTAGCTGCTGTCTCCATACTCTCCGGCACTCTTGCATTTCCCCGCATTTACCGGATTGTTATGAATATATCTTATCACGCTTACAAAGTAATTCATATCATTAATAGGCTTGCTCAAATATCTGCCCTGGAACAGATGGCCGCATCGCGATTTTGAAATGTTGTACCAGGTCACGTAACTCGTTTCAAGGGCATGCATAAATTTGCTTAGCTGACCTTTTTCGCTTTCTCGCAGGCACAGGTGAACATGATTGACCATAAAACAATATGCGTATATTTTGAATTGAAATTTGTTTTTAAATTCGGCTAATTTTAGCAGAAATATCAATATGTCGCGCCTTGAGCAAAACACGTCTTCTCTGTTATTTCCTCTGAGCATCACGTGATAAAGTTTCAAATCGCTTATTTTTCTGGCAGTTCTTGGCAAGACGGCCACCCCCTGAGAGCAGTTTTTATCTTCCTCTAAAAGTGCGGCGTCAATTAAAATACTACGGTGAAGGTCAGATAAATTGTGTTTGTATTTTGCCACAAACGCCGGGCAATGTCAAGTTGTTTTGTTTTTGGCGCCGGGCAATAATCATTGTGCGGGACAGGGGACAGGTCCGTGTGCCCTCGGCTCTAGGCCCACGGACCTGTCCCCTGTCCCGCCAATCCTTTCCTTAAAACTCCTCCACACATCAACTCAATATCATCAATATAATAACGTCATATACATGAATGCTAAAAGCGCTTGAATTTTCATATTCATGTCTTATATAATAACTGTACTTATATAGGTGCGACTGGTTTCGACCCATCCGAAACACGGACCTGTCCCCTGTCCCGCTTATATAGAAAGAAGGTTGTTAGATTTGAACATTATTTGCCTCGACCTTGAAGGAGTACTTGTGCCAGAAATATGGATAGCTTTTGCCGAAGCCACTGGGATCAAAGAACTCAGACGTACTACAAGAGATGAACCCGACTACGGGAAACTGATGACTTGGCGTCTGAACCTGTTGAAAGAGCACAAATTAGGAATAAAAGAAATACAAAACGTAATTTCAGGAATCGATCCGCTTCCAGGAGCAAAACGCTTTCTAACGCGCCTGCGCACAATGAGCCAAACTGTAATTCTCAGCGATACATTCGAAGAATTCGCGCTCCCTCTTATGAAAAAATTAGGAATGCCGACAATATTCTGCAACTCATTGACGATAGGCCCGGACGGCGAAATAACCGGATACAAACTCAGAACCAAAAATACAAAATTGACAACAGTTCGAGCGCTGCAGTCGATCGGATACGATACTATCGCAGTCGGCGACAGTTACAACGACCTCGAAATGATATATGCAGGCAAGGCCGGATTCCTGTTTCGCAGTACCCCCGCAATAATAGCTGCCAATCCGGAGATACCGTCATTTACCGAATACAGCCAACTCCTGAGGGCAATATCAGAAGCACTTAAATGATCAAGCAAAGTCGAACCCCTGAAAGGTCCCCTTTGCCGAACGCGTTAAGGGTCGGGTCATGCACCTGTCCCCTGTCCCACGAAAGAGAGGAAGAATTATGAAAGCAAGACCCGGAACAGGCGGAAACCGCTACATACCATACGAACAACGCACCGGAAACGAATCGATAGTATACTTCACACGTGATCTGTCAAAGGAAGGGCTGGCCAGGATATACAAAAAAATCGGCGCCAATATCCGCGGAAAAGTAGCTGTAAAACTCCACACAGGCGAAAAAAACGGTCCCAACATCATCCCGCGGCCTTGGGTAAAACACCTGCTGGAAACCGAAATACCAGGCGCAAACATCGTCGAAACAAACTCATATTACGAAGGTGACAGGTATACCACCGAGCTCCACCGCGAAACACTAAAGATAAACGGGTGGACGTTCGCAAACGTTGACATCCTGGACGAAGAAGGAACCGCCGACCTGCCGGTAAAAGGCGGGAAATGGTTTGACCACATGACCGTCGGCAGCCACCTGCTTGGCTACGACTCACTTGTCGCCCTCACCCACTTCAAAGGACACACACAGGGCGGATTCGGCGGATCGAACAAAAACATAGGGATCGGATGCGCGGACGGACGCGTAGGCAAAGCAATGATCCACACGACACCAGGCCAGGACAATATGTGGGACATCGCAAAAGAAGAATTTATGGAGCGAATGACCGAATCGACCAAAGCGACTATCGACCACTTCGGGAAACAGATCACATACGTCAACGTTATGCGCAACATGTCAGTATCATGCGACTGCGAAGGCTGCGCAGCGAAGCCCGTTGTCACACCAAACGTCGGGATCATAGCATCGACCGATATACTCGCCGCCGACCAGGCATGCGTTGATCTCATCTATGCCCTTGGCACGAACGACAGACGGGCAATGGTAGAACGTATCGAAACAAGGCACGGAATCAGGCAGCTCACTTATATGAAAGAACTTATGATGGGCAACGACAAATACATCCTTATCGACATTGACAACGACGACACACGCATCACACCGGCTGCAGCGGTAGAAGGAGTTGTCCCGTTCGTATACTGACGTTTCGTTGCCGCAGCACCTGATCTGAAACGCACAGGCACACAAAAGGCGATCTCAAAAAGTCAAAACGCGTCGGGAGGCGCGGTCAATGTATATAAGACATACAGATGAAGCGGATATCCCGCAAATAATGAAAATATACGAATCGGCGAGGTCGTTCATGGCAAAAGAAGGCAATCCCGACCAGTGGGGCGCAGACAATTGGCCTCCGGAATCGCTGATACGATCTGATATCGTTAAAAATAAAAGCTATGTGTGCATCTCGGAAAAAGATGATCGCGTAATAGGCACTTTTTATTTTGATTTCGGCCCGGAACCGGAGCCAGACTACCGCACTATCACGGACGGCAGCTGGCTTAGCGCGCTCCCCTACGGCGTTGTCCACCGCCTCGCATCCGACCGGTCGGAGCGAGGGATAGGCTCGTTTTGCATCCAGTGGGCAATCAACCGGTCAGGAGGCCATCTTCGTATTGACACACACGACGCAAACCGACCTATGCGTTCGCTTCTTTCAAAGCTCGGTTTTTCAGAGCGCGGAGGCGTTATGATCGGCGGCAATAAGCCCCGCATCGCGTACGAAATTACCGTTGCCCCGTTCACTTTTTCCTGACAAACGTCATCGGGAACATGTTTAAATAAGGATTGTACGAGGCATCTGCTCCTTCAACTCCGGTAAATATCAGCTTTCCGTCTTCAAACTTGTACGTTGTATAAGTTTCGCTGTTAATTTCGTCTTCGCCGGTGTTTGAAAAATAGAGTTTTCCGTCTTCGATCTTATATTTTACCGTGTTATTGAAATTGTCCGCCATTTCATCGACCGAAAACATCGAATCCAGGAGTTCGTCAACGTTCCTTCCGATCACCGATGCCAGTTCCTGCAGCGCTTCTTTCAGAGGAGTTTTGATCCTTTCGAAAGCATCCTGAACAGATTCTTTATCTACTTCCTGGACGCACGTTCCATCCTTCCGGAATGTCATTGACATCGAAAACTTGAAAGAGTCAACTTTAAAGTCTCTTCCGAGCATCGTTCCGAACGAGTCGTTCATCATTTTTGTCATATCCATTTCGCCTGTCCAGGTGCCAATGATCTTTTCGCTGTCCGGCCTGTTATCGGCGCATCCAGTAAACAGTGCAGCGAACATAATAAGTGCAGCGACAACGATTGCTATTTTTTTCATATACCGTTCTCCCTTCGATCCTGCCTTCATACCGGGCGTCGATCATTTTTTCCTTCCCGCCCTGCCGAAGCTTATGATTTGTTTTTCACGCATATGTTAACATTATTTTTGGGATTATTCAAGTGAAACACGTGCCTGCCGGAAGGTTGGTTAGAGCAGCGGGTCGGTGGGGGCAATGGGACGGGGGACAGGTCCGTGTTTTGATTGCAAAACACGGACCTGTCCCCCGTCCCACACCAACCCCACTGCACTCCCGTCTCACCATCCAGACCGCTCTTTTAAATTACCTAATATAGTTGTATAATAAAAACTGGAGCGGCCGGTCTATGACCCTGCCGCCGGAAAAACAGAAAGGCGGTAAACAAAATGCCCTTTATTGACGTCAGAATAACCAAAAAACTCACAGAAAGCCAAAAAGATGACATCAAGAACGAGATCGGCGCTTCAATGGCGATCATAGGAAAGCCGGAATCGTACACGATGATCGGCATCCAGGACGGGTATACGCTCTATTTCGGCGGAAAAAAGATCGACGACGGAGCATACGTGGCCGTTGACGTCCTTGGCAACGCAAACCCGGCAGGCTCGGAAAAATTTACTATGGCAGTATGCGAAACACTTGAGAAAAGATCGGGTCTCCCTGGAAAAAACGTGTACGTAGAATACAGGCACACAGCTGACTGGGGCTGGAACGGGACAAACTTCTGAAAAAATGACGGAAACAAAAACCGGAACAAACACAAATAAACCTGCCGGATTGACAACGGACAGGACAATACGAACGAGAAAACTAACATTGACCGCTGCATTCGGAGCGTTGATATGCGTTATAGCACCGTTGTCCGTCCCGATCGGCGACGTCCCTCTCTCGCTTGCAACGATTGCGGTGATGCTTGCGGGTACGATTTCAGGGCCTGCTGCCGGTTGCTGTGCTTCATGCATTTATATTCTGGCAGGAATAGTCGGGCTCCCCGTTTTTGCAGGTTTCAAAGGCGGGATCGGAGTAATGGCAGGGCCTACCGGAGGATTTATCGCAGGATATATATTACTTGCGGCTGTCTGCGGTCTCTACCAGACTATACGCTCATCCGGATCACGCAGGGACGAAGCTCGCCAAAACAAAAAGGCAAAAATGAAACTGCCTCAAAGGACGGTTTTGCTCATAGCCTTATGCGCTGCGGGTACTATAATGCTGTATGTGACAGGAACCGCGTGGTACTGCCTGATCACAGGCTCAAAACTGACAGGCGCGATCGCGACGTGCGTGCTTCCCTTCCTGCCCGGAGACGCGGCAAAGATCGCAGTATGCACCACTTTAACGGCAATGTTAGAAAAAGCGCATATTTAAAAAAGCAGATTATAAACAGTTTAGAAGTGGATAATAAAGCATTTTCAAAAGGAGCACAGCTCAGATGAGATACCCTGAATTCATCAAACCGGGAGATACGATCGGATTTATTGCCCCGTCATTCGGCTGTACAATAGAGCCATACCTTAGCTGTTTCGAAGCAGCGGTCGGGCGTTTCGAAAAGATGGGTTTTAAAACCCGCCTTGGTCCGAACTGTTTTGCCGCGGAGGGTGTCGGCAAGAGCAATACCCCCGCTAAATGCGGCAGTGAGGTCAATGCTTTTCTCGGCAGTGGTCCTGACAATCCGGATCTTCGCGCAGTTATTTCATGCGGCGGCGGCGAAACCATGTGCGAGGATTTGCCATATATTGATTTCGACGATATCCGAGCCGCGGTGCCCAGATGGTTTATGGGTTATTCGGACAATACGAATCTGACTTTCACGCTCCCTGTCCTGTGTGATACCGCTGCAATTTACGGACCAAATGCGCCTTCGTTCGGTATGGAACGGCTTCACAACTCTCTGGTCGATGCTCTTTCTTTTCTGAGGGGTGAAAAACTGGCATTCGACAGTTATCCGTTTTGGGAAAAAGAAAGTCTCAAGACACCAGAAACACCGTTTGAGGCGTACAATCTGACCGAGCCTGCTTCTATTCGCACCGTTTCGTGCGACGGACAATTTGTCAAAAACAGCTCTCCGGTCATTGACGACCGCTCTGTCATTTTCTCCGGCCGTATGATCGGCGGCTGCCTCGATTGCCTTATCAACCTTGCCGGTACGCCGTGGGACAATGCCGTCGGTTTTTGTGAGCGTTACGCTTCTGACGGGATAATATGGTTCCTCGAGTCGTGTGACCTTACGCCTATGGGTATCCGGCGTGCGCTCTGGCAGCTTGAGTCAAACGGATGGTTCCGCCATGTTTCCGGCTTCATCATCGGGCGTCCTTTTATGTATGATGACAGATTCGGTTCTGAAGGCCCCCGTGAGGCCGTTCTAAGCATTTTAGGAGGTCACGGCGTACCGATCATCCTCGACGCCGATCTTGGCCATCTGCCCCCTGCCATGCCGTTTATTTCAGGCGCATACGCCACCGTCCGCGCCGCGCGCGGGACGATGCACGTAGATTATTCCCTTATTTAGCTTTATTAGAGCATTCATCTCCTTTTAATAAACGCGGGCAATGTGGGACAGGGGACAGGTCCCTGTTTCTTCTGCGCCATGCTGACTAAATAGCTGCGAGAAACAGGGACCTGTCCCCTGTCCCACATTGCCCGCGATCATTATCGGGCCTTAATTACTTTTTATGGCAGGCTCCGTGCATAGGACAATTCGCACAGCCGCAACCGCACGAGGAACGGCCGCGCCTTTTATTCCTGACAATCACGAACACCGCCGCGAAAATGATACCTGATAAGACAAGCAGAGCGATCAACGTCCCGATATTTGCACTGAGCCAGTTTAACATAAACGATTACTCCTTTCTGATATTGACGTCGGCCGACAACTTCGTTGCCTCATTATATCTGCGGAAAAACAGCATATAGATCATAAATCCTAAGATCACAAGAGCAAAAATGAAACTTATGATATTAAGCGCATTATTCATACGCCCCGCAAAAAGATTGCCGAACTGGTTGACCATCAAAGCAATAGCATAAGCAAAAGCACACTGATACCCGATCGCAAACCAGGTCCACTTTGCGTTGTTCATCTCGCGCTTGATCGCGCCGATAGCGGCAAAGCAGGGTGCGCAGAGCAGGTTGAAAACAAGGAACGAAAAACCGGCGACCTTCGTAAACGCCGCGGAAATTGCCGCATACTTCGAAACGGAACCGCCTCCATAAATTATACCCATCGTACCGACGATATTCTCCTTCGCCACGAGACCGGTAACTGAAGAAACTGCAGCCTGCCAGTTGCCCCATCCAAGCGGTGCAAACAGCCAGGCAAGAGGTTTGCCGATCGCCGCGAGGATCGAATACTCGATCTGAGACTCATCCAGCATGCCGAACCTGCCGTCGACCCAGCCGAAATACGTTGTGAACCAAACGAGTATCGTGGAAAGAAGTATGATCGTGAAAGCTTTTTTGATGAACGACCAGCCGCGCTCCCACATCGAACGAAGCACGTTGCCGACGGTAGGCCAGTGGTAAGCGGGGAGCTCCATAACGAACGGAGCGGGTTCGCCTGCGAACATCTTTGTCTTCTTAAGCATTACGCCGGAGATGATTATTGCCGCCATACCGATGAAATACGCGGACGTAGCGATCCAGGGAGAACCGCCGAAAATCGCACCTGCAATCATCGCGATGAACGGAACTTTCGCGCCGCACGGGATAAACGTCGTCGTCATGATCGTCATACGGCGGTCACGCTCATTCTCTATCGTTCGCGAAGCCATTACTCCGGGAACGCCGCAGCCTACGCCGACAAGCATCGGTATGAACGATTTGCCGGAAAGTCCGAAGCGGCGGAACACGCGGTCAAGTACGAACGCGATCCTCGCCATATAGCCGCACGCCTCCAGGAATGCGAGCAGCAGGAAAAGTACGAGCATCTGAGGAACGAATCCGAGCACGGCGCCTACACCTGCGATTATTCCGTCGACGATCAGCCCCTGCAGCCAGGCGGGAGCGTTAGCCGCTTCGAGCCAGCCTCCGACGACCACGGGAACACCGGGCACCCACGGTCCGTCCGCTTTCGGATCCGGAGCCTCAAAATCGGAATGTTCCTCAAAATATGCGAGCCCGTCTTTAAACGATACGCCGAACGCCGCATCGTCATCCTCGGGGACCGTCTCGTAATAAACTTTAGCTGTTTCGGTGGCAAGCGTTTCTTCATCCTCTATCTCGATCTCGACAGGATCGCCTGCCGCAACGCCTCTGAGCGCGGTAATTGCCGCCTCCGCGTCAAAACCTTCAGCCTCGGGATCGATCTGAGCGTCCTCCGGGAGGAACGCATTGACCGCTGTAAGTGCGTCGGAGTACTCTTCCGATTTAGCGTCGTACGCTTTTCTGCCTATACCGAACATGAACCAGCCGTCGCCGAACAATCCGTCGTTCGCCCAGTCCGTCGCCCACGCGCCGGGTCCGACCATCGCGATCAGGTATACGAGGAACATAATTACGGCAAATATCGGAAGGCCGAGCCAGCGGTTCGTTACCACCTTATCGATCTTATCAGAAGTCGTGAGATTGCTCTTGTTTTTCTTTTCGTAACTCGATTTAATTATATTGCCTATGTAAATGTAGCGCTCGTTCGTTATGATCGATTCCGCGTCGTCGTCGAGTTCTTTCTCGGCAGCCTGTATGTCTGCTTCGATGTGCTCTTTCGTAGCGGGGTCAATGTTCAGTTTTTCCAAGACTTTTTCGTCGCGTTCGAACACTTTTATCGCGTACCAGCGCTGCTGCTCTTCGGGCAGGTCGTGGACTATCGCTTCTTCGATGTGGGCAAGCGCGTGTTCGACCGGGCCGGAGAAGGAGTGCTGAGGAACAGTTTTCGTAGATTTTGCCGCTTCGATCGCCGCCTTCGCCGCTTCCTCGACGCCGTCGCCTTTAAGTGCCGAAATCTGCACTATTTTGCAGCCCATATGGCGCGAAAGTTCGCTGACGTTGATCTTATCGCCGTTCTTTTTTACGATGTCCATCATATTAATGGCCATAACGACGGGTATGCCGAGTTCGGTAAGCTGCGTGGTGAGGTAGAGGTTGCGCTCGAGGTTGGTGCCGTCGACAATGTTGAGGATCGCGTCAGGACGCTCTTCGATCAGGTAGTTTCTGGCTACGACTTCTTCGAGGGTGTACGGGGACAATGAATATATGCCGGGCAGGTCCGTCACCGTTACGTCGTCGTTTTTCTTCAGTTTTCCTTCTTTTTTCTCGACCGTTACGCCGGGCCAGTTGCCGACAAACTGGTTTGCGCCGGTCAATGCGTTGAACAGCGTCGTTTTTCCGCTGTTAGGGTTGCCCGCTAAGGCTATTCGAATGTTCATACTCGATTTCCTTTCAATAGATTTAATAATCAATAATATTGATATGAAGTTGATTTCTGAATTTTAGTTAGCCTATGCTAACCTGGGACGAAAAAAACAGATCTGTTGATCTATCTGTCTATCTGTCCGTTCTATTCCACTTCCACCATTTCAGCGTCTGCCTTACGTATAGAGAGTTCGTAATTCCTGACGTTTACTTCGATCGGATCTCCCAGCGGGGCAACCTTCCTAACGTACACTTCTACTCCTCTGGTGATACCCATATCCATTATGCGCCTTCTGACTGCTCCCTCGCCGTGGAGTTTCACTACTTTTGCAGTGTCTCCGATCTTTACATCCCTGAGTGTCTTCACTTACATCATCCTCCTGTATTTTTTGATATTATCTGCTTTGTTTTAAATAGACTGGTTCATTCAGAACTGATCAGATCATAATTTTCTTTGCCATATCGTCGTTGATCGCGATCCTGGATTCTTTCACTTTAACTATCAAGTTCCCTTTTAGTTCTGTTATCACGCTTACTACTGATCCGGGACAAAACCCGAGGTTTTCAAGATGCTGTCTTACTTCCGGACTGCCCCCTATTCTTAATATCGTGTTTTCTTCTCCCGGTTTTGCAAATATGAGCGGCATCAAATTACTCACTTCCTTTGAAAGAATTAAGGTGCGGTTAGCTTAAGCTAACTGACTGTGCATATTATAGTTAGCTTTAGCTAACTTGTCAACTATTTTTTTGTGAAGGCAATGGGTCAAATGGGCCCAAGGGGGAAAGCGGACATTGGGACAAGGGGCAGTGGGACAGGGGACAGGTCCCTGTTTCTATCTTTGAAGCATATTTCTCGGCAAAATTGCTAAATGCTATGCAAAAAAAGCAATTATGCCAAGAAACAGGGACCTGTCCCCTGTCCCACTGCCCCTTGTCCCAATGCCTTTCAGCCTTGCTTTCCCCCTTGCCAATAAAACAGCAATATAGTAAAATGAAAAAGCAGGCAGCGAAAAGAAATCAGGCCGAAAAGAGGAACAAATCATGAGTGATAAAACCGGGACAACAGACAACAGCGGAGAAATCAATAGACGGACTTCAAAAGAAACCGATCCGGCACCGATAAAACTATCGGATATTGACCTCAAACTAAGCGAAGACTTCAGCATGGTCCCGGCACAAATGATGCCGTGGGTACGAAAATGCGCCGAAGCGGTCGTACTCCTTGACGAACTCGACAACGACGGAGACGTTGTCATCGGCTTCAACCGGATAATGTGCGACTCAGAACAATTTCCCGAGATTGCCCACCAGGAGGGAAACCCGTTCGATCTATCCGCCAAAAACTGCAGGCTGTGGATCAACCCGAATAAACCGTATTCGTTCTTTCTGCCGTGCACGATCGTAAAACCCGATTCCGAAACGTCCGTACGGACAGACTGGAACTGCAAAATATGCAACCGGGGGATCCCCTGCCGCCCGGCGATCGCCGCATACTACAAATATCTGCAGCAATACAAACCGGACGAACTGATACGCCAAAGACAGGAATACTTCAAAAACAAAGACGCAGTCGACGGCCTTATCAACAAAAAAAGACCGCTGCCGGATTTCGAGATAGACTTTTCCGAAATGCCGGTTATGCCCTCGAAAACAATAGAAGAAATCAGAAGAAAAATTGACGACTACGCATACGACATCGGATACTCGGCAGACCCGAACTTCCCTCTCCTGATCTCCGACTACACCAACACCAAACTCAGTTCAGGCCGAACCGAAACGTGGAAAAACCAGGCACTCAACGCATTCATATCCAGCAGTCTCGAAAATACAGTCGCCCAAAAATACTCCGCCGCCGACACCGAAAAAATGCAGTATCTCATGATACTCAAAATGCTCGAAACGCCGGACAAATACACGGAATATTGCAAACGCGTCGCGGGATCCGAAGCCAAAGCACCCGAGATGAAAGGCGGGAGCTACTACGGGTTCGTAGCGGGCAATGACAGACAGGAAGTTGCCGAAACGGTAAAATCAGTAGCCGAAAACATCCAGCTGCGTTTCGGAATACACAACACGTACACGAAATTCACGGCAATGGACCTGATGCAGAACCTTGCGACCGTTGACTCCCACCCACGCTATATGCCGATGAACTACACACACCTTCAAGACGACACCGTCTACCTGATCACAGGCCTCTCTGAATTCACCAAAGCCTACAGATCGGCCGGCAGCGACTTCGGCGAACCGGCAAAACGTCAGGCGGAACATTTTATAAAAGAAATATCAGAATTCAAACTGCACCGCTTCATCCTCCTGGCCGGAAGCGAACAGGATATAAAAGACTTCCTTGACCTCTCGCCGTCACTCCAGATATTCTTCAACAACAACAAAGTCATAATAAGAGACAAAACGATCGATGAAATATACGACATATTCATTAGCCTCGTAAAAGGCAGGAACTCATTCGAACTGCCCGTTGACGCCCGCGAACAATTCAAGGAATATTTCACGTTCAACATCGGCGCGTTTCCGTTCAAAAACAGGTCGCTCTCGGAATATATTGCCAACTATATGATCCAGAACAACAAATTCGGGTTCCCGCAAGATCTGTCGGGTATAAAGCGTAAAAACTTTATGGAAGAACTTGACCAGCTTATCGGTCTGGACAATATAAAATCGTCGATCAGACGTTTCTACGATTTTGCCCGGTACCGTCAGGCGGCTCAGGACAACGGCATTTCGTTAAAGGCCGGAAATATGCATATGGTCTTCACCGGAAACCCCGGCACCGGTAAAACGACGGTGGCAAGGCTGATCGCCCGCGCCCTTTACGACGTTGGCCTTCTCAAAGAAAACAAACTGGTCGAATGCGAGAAAAAAGACCTTATAGGCGAATATCTCGGCCAGACCGCACCGAAAACATACAGTATGATCGAAAAAGCGCTTGGCGGCGTTCTTTTCATCGACGAAGCTTACTCGCTTGCCCCGGACAGCAAGGGGGACTCGTACAGCGAAGAAGCGCTGGCTACTCTTGTTAAAGCGATGGAGGATAAACGCGATAATCTGGTGATCATTTTCGCAGGTTATAAAGCGGAGATGGCAAGGTTCATTGCCTCCAACCCCGGTATCGCGTCGCGCGTCGGATACACGTTCCATTTCGAGGACTACACCGAAGATGAACTTGTCGACATGTTCTTCCTGAAAATGAAGCAGAGCAGGCTCTGTGTCAGCGAATCGTGCCGCGGTAAAATAAAGAGCATCATGCAGTATTTCCACAATGTCGAGAACCTCGGAAACGGCCGTTTTGTCGATAAGCTTTACCAGCTTACTCTTCAGAAGCGGTCAACTCTCTCCGATCCCGATCTTTCTAAGATCGACGAGTCGAGTATACCCGAGATCAACGAGATCATTGAATTTCTTCCGAACAACGAACTGATGATACTGCCCGGTGCGATCAAAGATGCCGAGAAGAAGCGCGTGGCTATCCACGAGTCCGGTCATGCTTTTATAGGCAGGCTGCTCAATGCCGGCGACGATATCGAGCGGATCACCGTCGAAACATCCGCCGGCGGCGTTCTCGGTTACGTTCAGCATAAGCCGCGTGCCCAGTACCTCAGGATCAGAGCAGATTATGAAAATTCGATATGCGTTCTGCTTGCCGGACTTGCCGCCGAAGAGGTGTTCACGGGTTCGTACTCCGACGGGGGTTCGTCCGATCTGAAATCTGCTATGGAGCTTGCCGTCAGAATGGTCGAGGACAACGGTATGTCTCCGCTTGGTTTTGCTGCTCGTTATCTTAAAGAGAAGGAAGGCGGTTCAAACGGGCTGTACGAGGCTGTTGACGGCGTTATCCGCGGTCAATTCGATCGTGCAAAGCTCCTGCTTAAGGAGCATGATTCTGCCGTGCTGAAACTTGCCGAGACTCTTGTCGATAAAGGTACCGTTGACAAGGACGGTATTTCGGAGCTGTTCGGTTCCCTTTGATATCTTCCGTGAATTTTCCGGTTGCAAATCATCACCAGATGATGTATTCTATTGCCAGTAACAGGCTGTCCCGATCTATATGTTGTGGACTGCCGGGAGGTATTTTATGAGTATGAAAATGGGTATCATAGGATTCGGAGGAATGGGTTCCTACCATTTCGCCAATATTCGTGACAGGATCGACGGCCTGGACGTGAAAGGTGTCTATGATCTGCTTCCCGAGAGGCGTAAATTTGCCGAGGAAAACGGTCTTATTGCCTACCCGAGCCGTGAAGCGCTCCTTGCTGATCCGGAGATCGAGCTGGTGCTTGTTGCCACCCCGAATAATTTCCACAAGCCTATTTCTATTGCCGCACTCGAGGCTGGTAAAAACGTCGTTTGTGAAAAGCCGGTCATGCTGAACACCGGTGAGCTTAGAGAGGTGCTGGCTGCGGCGAAGCGTGCGGGCAAGGTCTTTACTGTCCATCAGAACAGGCGCTGGGATCGTGATTACGTGATCATTAAAAACATATATGATACCGGCCGCCTCGGTAAGGCGTATTTTGTTGAGAGCCGTGTTCAGGGGTCGAAGCGTGTGCTTTCCGGATGGCGCGGCCGTGCCGAGAACGGCGGCGGTATGCTGCTTGACTGGGGTATCCACCTGCTCGATCAGCTTATGTGGATGGATAAGAATCCGGTCGTCGAGGTCAAGGCGGAGCTTTTTGAGGTCTATTCGGACGGTGTTGATGATAACTGTAAGCTGTACGTTAAGTTCGAAGACGGGCTGTGGGCAATGATCGAGGTTTCGACCAACTGTTTTATCCCTCTTCCCCGCTGGCACATGAGTCTTTCCGACGGTACCGCCGTTGTCAACGACTGGGCTTGTAACGGTAAGATGGTCGAGCTTGCCGATGACCGTGATCTGGGCTGGACTTCCGAGATCGTTTATACCGAGGCCGGTCCGACCAGGACAATGGCTCCCCGCCCGCGTGAGACCACCCGCGAGCTTCCGCTTCCCGACGTTAAGACCGACTGGTGTGATTTCTACAAAAACGTGATGGCTACTATCCGCGGAACCGCTTCGCTGATCGTGACCCCGGAGGAGGAGATCCGTCTGATGAGCGTCGTCGATCTGCTCTTCCAGTCAGCTCGCGAACACAGAAGCATCGTCTGCCGAATCTAAAGATCCAAAAACCTGCCCGGCTTCCCGCCGGGCTTTATTTCTGCCAAAAATGGGACAGGGGACAGGTCCCTGTTTTGGCCCCTGTGGGACAGGGGACAGGTCCCTATCCTGCGGCGGGCATCTATAATTATTATAAGGAGGAATATTAAAATGAAAATAGCTGACATTGACCGCAACCTGCTGGTTCCTGAAACACTCGACCTCCCCGACGTGAAATGGATCGGAGCCGGCGATCCGCGCTTCCGCCTTTACGGAGCATGGACCGATCCTGATCAGGCTAACTCCGGAAGCGGTCCTTTCCGCCGCTTGCCTCCAGAAATTGCCCGTGACGTCAATCCGGGGGTAGAAGTTCTGGCATCCAATACAGCCGGAATTCGTCTAAGGTTTAGAACGGATTCTCCATACGTTGCGATCCACGCTGAATGGGGTGAGACAAACTACTTTCCCCACATGCCTCTAACCGGCACATCCGGATTTGACTTATATAGGATAAAGGAAAACGGACCTGTCCCCTGTCCCACTTGCGAAAAAAAACAGGGACCTGTCCCCTGTCCCACCGGACCTGTCCCCTGTCCCACGCAGGATTTTGTGGGGTTATTCACGCCGCCGTACGGAATAAAAAACGGATACGAAAGCGTCCTTGGCACCCCGGGAGGCATGCAGGACCTGATCCTGTACTTCCCGCTCTACAACGACGTTGACCGCCTCTACATCGGCCTCCAGGAAAACGCAAAATTCGAAACACCCGGTAAATACTCGCACGAGCTTCCGGTCGTATTTTACGGCTCGTCGATCACACAAGGAGGATGCGCGTCACGGCCTGCAAACGCATACCAGAATATGCTCTCCAGAGGACTCGACATCGACATCCTGAACCTCGGCTTCTCAGGCTCAGCACGCGGAGAAAAAACGATTGCCGAATACATCGCAAAACTGCCGATGCTCGCACTCGTATGCGACTACGACCACAACGCGCCAGACCCGGACCACCTCAAAAGCACACACTATCCTTTCTACCAGATCATCAGGGACAAAAATCCGGAGTTGCCGATAATAATAATGTCAAAACCAGACGTCAGACACGTTGACCAGAACGCGGTCAATTTAAATCTCAGCCGCAGAGAAATCGTCAAAAACACGTACGAAAAAGCCATCGCACAGGGCGACAACAACGTTTACTTCATTGACGGCTACTCCCTCTTCGAAGAAGACGAACTCCAATCATCCACCGTCGACACTTGCCACCCCAACGACCTGGGATTCTACTACTTTTACAAGGCACTCAAAAAAACACTAAAACCACTGATAAACTGACCGGCAAAGCCATTGCCAGATGCAGAAAATCAAGACTTATGCGTAAGAACGATGTACGCGATAAACAAACCGATCAAGCTGCTCAGGATATAAAGAAGATTCCAGAGAAGGACCGTCCAGGAAAAACCGGTAACGATCAGCAGCACGACAGCATTGGTAACGACCGCCGCGACCATACAGCTCCCGGCCTTCTTCACCACCAAAAGTGAAACGAATCCGGCCAGAAAAGCACACACAGGAAGAGCGACCAGCCTGAAGATCTGCTTATAAAGATCAGCGCCCACGATGATCCTTGACGCCCCCAGCCCCAGAAGGCCGAAAACCAGAAAAATGATCACCGCAGCCGCGATCTTAACGATCCTATTCACAATACCGTTACTGTCAGTGCCTGCCATGCGTAAAAAACTATTGACCCCCGCAAAAACGGACGCCTAAAACAAACGAACCAAAAAATCAGTTCTATCAGAATGCGGAGTATACCGCACCCTCCTCCTCATCAGTGACCTCTGCAAGGACGTCAACGTTGGAAGGAGCGATAACGTATATCAGATCCGAAACACGCTGGATGCTGCAGTCAAGAGCATAGCAGCAACCGGAAACGAAGTCGAAAATACGTCTGCGGTCGCCGACCTCAGGAACGAACTCGAGGTTCAGGACCACGGTCATCTGGCCTCTTAAATGCGAGCAGATCGCTTCACAATTCTCAAACGAAGCAGGCTTGGAAAGCACGACTCTGAGATTGGAATTAACACCCATGCTGATCACTTTACCGCTCTTCTCACCGGACTGCGAAGACTTCTCAGAATGCTCGGCACGCTTTTCGGGCTGAGCGTCGCGGGACGCGGTATGCGAAGAGCCATAATTAGAACCGGCCGCGGAACTTACGCGACTGTACCTGTCCTTCGTGATAACGGTGTACTCGTCTTCTGAATCGGCGATGCTGGCTTTCTCGTCAACGGCGTCCTCATAATAGTCGTCCGTCTCCGGAGCGGTATTACCGCTGCCAAAACCAAGGAAATTTTTGAAGCGTGAAAAAACTTCTGCCATCGAAACAGCCTCCTTATCTTAAGTAGATCCCGAAATTTCTTTTGTAAGATGACAGACCCCGGACCCTCAGCCGAAGATCCTGTGTCCGACGCGAACCATATTAGAGCCACATTTAACTGCTGCAACAAAATCCGCGCTCATACCCATGGAAAGGGTAGTCATAGAAATATTATATATGCTTTTCTTGCTAATGTCAACAAACAAATCATAAGTTTTTTTAAAAATTTCTTCCAGCAGCGATTCGCAGGCGTCCTTAGGCGCCATCGTCATAAGCCCGTCAACGCTGATACCGGGCAGCACTGCACAATCACGCACCAGATTCTCCGCCTCATCGGGCGAAACACCGGATTTGCTCTCCTCACCGGAAACGTTGACCTCGATCAGGATATGGGTGATAACGCCGGCCTTCACGCTGCGCGCGGAGATCTCTTCGGCCAGTTTCAGGCTGTCGCACGAATGGATCAGTTTGACCTTGCCGACGACGTATTTCACCTTGTTTGTCTGCAAATGACCGATCAGGTGCCAGTTCATATCCGGGATGACCTCTCCTGCCTGACGCATTTCATCAAGCTCACGCCATTTCTCCAGAAGCATCTGAACGCGGTTCTCGGCAAAATCCGTAATTCCTGCGCGGGCAGCCTCCACAACGGCGGAAGCATCCGAATATTTAGTAACGGCAACGATCGTCACGTTGTCGCTTCTTCCGGAAGCAGAAAGCGCACCGGAAATCTCATTCCTGATCTCAGCTATATTTTCAGCGATGGACAATCAGATCGCCTGCCCTTCATAAACCTTGTCGTAATTGACAATATATTCATCATTCTCGCGCACACTGACCCCGCTCCCGTCATCGAGCGTCGATCTGCTGTTAATGATCGCATAATCATTGTCACGGCCCAGAACGTTGACGTATGCAAACCTGACGTAACCCGAACGAAGGATCGTGAGCCGGGCGGTAACTCCCGCAGAATCCCAGTCGGAAAGCACTCTTAGCGGCACCTTGAGACCCTCGACGTGAGAAAACACGACGCGCCCCTCCTTCGCCCTCAGCGAGACCGTCCCGTCCAAAGCACGCGCCGCCTTAAGAACAGCAAGCGTACGACTTCCGCAATAGTAAAGACCGACGATCTGTGCATCGAAATAAAGGTTATCCTCCGGAACGTACACCTGCGCGGTCTCACCGTTCGAGATATGATGCGAAGAAGCGTCGTCAACAGGAATCGTCACGTAATAGCTGTTCCCGGTGGCAATTCTTGCCACGACAGTACCGCTCCCCACGCTCTGTCCGGAAGATACGGTAAGCTGTCCCCCGGGCAATGATATCGATTGAAGTTCGGCAGGAGTCAACGTACTTGACTGCAGCGACGCGAAATTCGTTTCGGCGATCCTGTTTTCAAGCGAAAGCATTGCGTCACTGACGATCGATTCGTTCCCGTCACATCTGAACGAAACCACGCCGGAAGCGCTGGCATGGACCTCATGCATAGACGAAGAAATTCTGTTAAGGATGGAATTGCGCTCCTTCTGGAGATTCGAAATATAAGTATCGGCATTGTCCGCACTCATTTCGATCTCGTTTTTACGCGCAAACATATCCGACAGTTCGCCGAAAATATAATGATAACCGGAAAGTTCGCCGGACATGGCAAGCTTCGACATAGAACCGATCCCGTTGTCAATAGCATTCTCCAGCGCCAGCATTTCGCCGCTTTTACCGCCTTCAACATACGCAGCAGCCTTCATTGCCGCCGCGATCCTGCTCTCGACGTCCTTAAGCTCCGCAAGAGCGTCCGAATACTCCGCCTTGATCACATGACCGATAACGGCGTTGTTGCCCACCCGGTCGCCCTCGTTCACACACGGAACGAAAACGCCCGAGAAAGAAGAATAGACAGGCTTCTCAGCCCTTAAAAACGATAATTCACCTAACGCCGCGTCCTCAACGTAACCCGCGGAAAGATACTGGGTGTTGATCCCGCTTCCCTTCTTTGAATTAACTGTTATCAGAACGATAATGAGAGCAACGACGAGCACGACGGCAATTACTTTGAATATATTCGCGGCGGTTCTCCTGCGTCTTGCTTTCGCGATCTTCTGTCTCTTTTCATGCGCTGTGAGCGGTCTGCTTTCCTCTGCTTTTCGCTTTGCTTCCTGCTCCGCCTTCTGCCTGGCTTCCTGCTCTGCTTTTTGTTCTTTCAGAGCCTGCCTGTGCGATCTTTGGGCCGTATCCTTCTTTTTTCCGGAATTACGGCGCGTGCGGCTGACGTCGGGAACAGTCTTGCTCTCTCTTTCTTTTCTGATCTCGCGGTCATACTCGTTTCTGTTGCTCACGTGGCTGCGGCGGTTCCTCACGGTGTTGTCCGCGCCGTCTCGCACGGGGCCGGTGCTGTCGTCGGTGTTCGTTTTAGTCGAAGGCTCGGTATGCGGCTCGCTCCTGACAGCATTCTGACCGGTACGGCGGTGAGCGCCGCTTTCTATTGCCGCCCTGATGTCCGCGTCATATCTGTGCCCCGGAGAAGAAATGCCCGAGCCGGTGCGTACCGGTTCTTCCGCGGCATACGTACGTTCGGGAGCAGCGGGCTTTTCTTCAGGGATCTCATAACCGTAGGCATCGTATCGTTTTGCGGTTTTCTCCTTGGAATTGACCTTAACCAGCCTTACTTCGGTGTTCTTTTTACTTTTTTCGTCAGCCATGGTTTCCTCTTTTGTAAAAATATCGATCAATCAGCCATTTTCTCAAGCGCATCGGCGGCGAGGATCGCCCCGAGCTTCACGTTCAGGTATGTAAGTCCTCCCTGCATAAAAGCCGTATACGGAGGTATCATCGGTCCGTCGGCGCTGAACTCTATTGACGCACCCTGCACGAAATTCCCCGCGGCCATGATGACCTGAGACTCATATCCGGGCATATCGTCTGCGACCGGGACCGCGTCCGAATCGACCGGGGCAGCTTTCTGGATCATTCTGCAGAATTCCGACAGCTTTTCCGGCGATCTGAACGTCACGGTCTGAACTATATCCGATCTCAAGGCATCAAACGCAGGCGAGGTGTCATACCCGAGCAGTTCAAAAACCCTTGCCGTAAAAACAGCTCCCTTAAGGCTTTCGGCAACGATGTGCGGAGCGAAATAAAACCCTTGCAGCATGTTGCGGTTTGTACCCAGAGAAGCACCGACGTGCTTTCCGAGTCCGGGAGCGGTCAATCTGTTAGCGCATTTTCTTACGTATTCCGCCTTCCCGGCAATGTATCCCCCGGTCAGGGCTAATCCGCCGCCCGGATTTTTGATAAGCGAACCGACCATATAATCCACACCGGCGTCAACGGGCTCGCGGGCGTCAACAAATTCTCCGTAGCAGTTGTCGCACATTATGACCGTTCCGGGCGACGATCCGCGGACGGCATTGACGATCCGTCCGATCGAATCGATGCTTATGGCGTCTCTTTGGCTGTAGCCGCGCGAACGCTGCATTATAGCCAGCTTAGCGCCTTTTACCTCCCTGGCGATTCCTTCAAGATCCGGGCTCCCGTCCGGCATAAGATCGACCTGTTTGTATTTTATCCCGAAATCCCTGAGCGAGCCTTCATCCTCCTCGCCCCTGATCCCGAGCACCTCTTCAAGCGTATCATACGGCTTTCCTGTTACCGAAACGACCGTATCACCCGGTCTGAGTATGCCGAACAGCGCGACGCTAAGAGCATGAGTCCCTGAAATAAACTGGCTCCTTACGAGCGCATCCTCGCATCCGAATGCGTCGGCATAAATCCTGTCAAGGATATCTCTCCCGATATCTGCGTACCCGTATCCGGTCGCAAAATTAAAATGCCTCTCCGCAAGCCCGTTTTTCTGCATGCTGCGGAGCACTTTCAGCTGATTGTAATCCCTTATCTCATCTATTTTATCAAACACCGGCAGCACGTCTTTCTCGCTTATTGCCGCGAGCGTGCATATGCGTTCACCGACTCCGTATTCTTCTGTTATCTTTTTATAAACTCTATCCATCTGTCTGATTCGCTGTTATGGGTTCGGCGTTAATTTATCTGTCCTGATGTCTTCGTCGTTCGCGGCACCTATAACGATGTTTTCCTGGATATCCCAGTTGCATGTCGCCCCGGCAAGATTTCGGATCTGGTACACGATCCCGGAACCGCCCATCGTTATCCCGCTGTACAGGCTGGACGCGTCACCGATCGCGTAAATATCGTACGGGGCAATGATCTGCCTGGCATTGACCGAAATATACTGGTCGTTTACGACGCGCATTTCTGTCATCGCCAGGATCCGCACGCCGTTTATGCTGATCGCCTGTGCCCCGCTGGCGCGCAATTCGTTTATGAGCAGGATCAGCCTTGTCTGAATGCTGCTCACGTTTGTCCGCTCGGTAAATCCGAGCTGGATGTGTATCCCTCTCCCCTTTACGCTCGTCAGTCCTGCGAAAGTCCTGACGTTGTTCAGCTCTTCCCGTATCGCGGCGATCTGTTCATCCTGCGAAGACTGCTCCAGCATATCGAGCCTGTTCTGCAGTTCCGTGCGTTCCGCTTCGAGAGATTCAAGTTCCGCGTGAAGGTTGATGATCGTACTGCTGAGCTGGTTGATCTGCCTCTCCGCATCCGGTTCAGCGGTGCTCCTGGAAGCTATGGTCTTAAACTGCATCGCGGCAACGATACCGACTATAAGGCACAGTGCCGTCAATAAAACGGTGCGTATGATCTTGAACGCTCCCTCTTTTCTTACGGCATCGGCTTCTCGGTTCGCATTAGCTTCTGTCCTGGCGGAATATGACGATCCCGGAGTGCGCCACAGATTCCTCGCCCAGTTTATAAGGGACGGGTCAGGCGCAGATCCTTCTGCCTGCTCCGGTTCGGCGGCTGCGGGAGTTTCATTCGTCTGCCCGCCTGCGCCGACGTCCTGTCCGGCAGCGCTCTGATCTTCGGAATCGCCCAGAATATCACGAAGTTTTTCATCCGCGGTAGATCCCTGATCCCCGGAAGCAAGTTCATCAGCTATATCGTTAAAATCCTTTTCTTCAAAACTCATCTTCACGCCTCCGCCCCGAAAGAGCTCCGGAGCAGGTATCAATAAAATCCTATATCGTTCAGTATAATTTAGAAATAAGCTTATTATGATCGCCCGTAAATGAACCGATCACGATCCTGTCTGCCTTCTGAACGTCGTAAAGCAGATTCTGCGCCACGATCGTAGAATAGATCTTGCTCTCCTGGTAAGCCTTCTGAAGCACGTCAGGATCGCCTATAGCACTGATCCTGTACGGAGCAAACAACCTCACGCCGTTGACGCGGATACTCGGGCCGAGGCACAGTATCTCACTCGTCGCGACGATCCGCTCGCCGTTGACAGATATTGCCTGCGCTCCCGCCTCTTTAAGAACGTTCAGTATTTCAGTCAGGTACGTATCATGGACGAGCGCCTTCTGGATCAGTCCCGAATCGTCAAGTTTAATAATGATCCCGCTGCCTGATACGCTCGTAAGACCGGCCTTGAACCTGAGAAGCTCAAGATCTTTATCATACATATTAAGCAGATTGTAAAAATCGCGGTCGGTCTCCTTTAACTCCGAAAGCACCGTACGGTAACGGTTCTCCACCGACGAAAGCTCGTCGCGGATCGCCTCCACCTCCGCAGAAAGCTCATTCGCTTCTTTGGTGTACTGTTCGATAAGGGCACTGTTTTTTTCGTTCTCCGCTCTGATAGTTCTGCGATTCGTGACAATCTTGTTTGCGACAACGCCGCCGATGACAATAAATATCACCAGCACGATAATGCCGTACACCCGCTTATAGGCTCTGCCTTTAGCATCTGCCTGCGTCGTCAACTTCGATCCCTCCGGTCGCGGTAGAGTCATATCCCGTCCGGCCGGTCATCCGCTCCGGCACGGACGGGATGATATGTTTATGGATGATTATAGTGTCACGTTGTGAAATACGAACGGATAAGCTCGTAGACCGCCTTTACCATATGTTCTAACGTTTTCACGAAATCGGAATCGCGGAATATCAGATACAATACGGTAGCGATCGCGCATATGACAAGGCAGATAAATATGCCGATCCAGATCGAGATCGCGTAGTTCTGTCTGTTCTTGTACTTTTTCCCGAAAGTGTGGATAAGGAGGAATATCCATCCTATCACAGGTATGCAATATAAAATATTGAGCAGGAAATATCCCCACGGCTTTACAAGCCTGACTTCGCCGGTCTGACCTGCCTGAGGAGCGGCCGGAGCGGGTGCGGGAACGGCAGTAACGGCATTATTCCTCTCAGCCGTTTTACCTGTCTGCTTTGTCTCCGGAACGTCGGAAAGATCAGCGAAAGGCATAAGCACAGGAAGATCGGTGACGCCAAGTGCTTCGGCATCTGTAAACGCTTTTACTGCGTCGTCGTATGCCGTCCGTGCTTCGTCAAGAGCAGACAGATATTTCTGCTTTGCAGCTCCTGCCGCAGCGATCTTGCGGTTTGCTTTATTAACTGCGGAAGACGCCTCAGCCTCGGCCTTAGCCATATTGGCCTTCTTTGCTTTTTCCCTGGCCTCCGCAAGAGCGGCCTCGGCTTTAGCTTTTGCAGCATCCGCCTTTGCCTGTGCGTCAGCGATCGTCGCTTTAGCTTCTTCTTCTATGCGTTTTGCTTCTTTCTCGGCAGCTTCCGCTTCGGCGGTGATGCTGCTGGTATCGATCTCGTGCAGATCGGCATCCGCGACCGTTTTCTCGATATCACTTACCTGCTCTTCTGCAGCTTCCGTCACTTCCTGAGTTACGGCAGCAGCCCCTGCAGCAGCAGCCGCGGCAGAAACTGCGTTCTCGGCCTGAGTATCCGCCTCTTCTTTAACCTGATCTTTTACTTCCGCAGCGACGTCGTTCAAAGAGAATCCGCATTCGGGACAAAATTTGAGATTATCATCGATTTTCTTTCCACAGTTAGTACAAAACATAGCAGCCTCCTAAAGAAATAGTGAAACTCCGGCAGCTTTAAACTTCTGCGTGATAGCGCGCTTTTATGGTCAACGCCTGCTTGGGTCCAGTTACAACTGCCTGCATATATATTGTACAATTTATGGCGTCATAATTCAAGCATATATATTGCCGCATCGTCGTCGGAATAGTAATTTTTTCTGATTCCGAGCTGTTTATAGCCTAGTTTTTCATACAAATTGCGCGCCGGGATATTTGACGCCCTTACTTCGAGGAAAACGGAGGATGCGCCGGAGGCTGCGAAAACGTTTTTAAGTTCGTTCATCAGTCTTTCGCCGTATCCGAGCCGCCTGAATTCCGGAAGAACGCATATGCGCTGTATCTCACATTGTTCGGGTGCGATAAGACCGCAGGCATATCCCGCCGGTTCATCGCTTTCGCTTCCGCCGGGGTATACGAAACTGAATATATAATTACCGGAAAAGACTGACCCGGAGATCATTCCTTCTGTCCACGGCTCGGAGAAGCAGATCTTTTCAAGTTTTGCGATCGCGGGGATCTTGGATTCTAGCGATGATGCCACGGCTTTTTACCAGTCTTTCATATAGTCAAGGGATAGTTTTTCCGGAGCGAACGCAGACTTATCCGGGGCGGCGTCATACGCTTTCATCCCGAGCGCTGCGACTCGTACCGGATCCGGGTACAGATACCCGCCGTCAATTAAAAATTCATACTTTTCGTTCGCGGTCAATATTTTTATCACTTCTTCGTTACGTAGCACGTCGCCGCGAACTTCTATCCGCCTGACCGCGAGCCCGTCGGGAATCGCGTCAACGATCCCGGATACCTTATCCACCAGCGGCTTCATGGCCGGTTTCCCGTCTGAATACAGGCAGCCGTATGCCCTCAGATTTCTTGCGTCGATCATAGAAAGGACGAGTCTGCCATCCTCCGGAAGCGGATCGGCAAGAGCGTCAAGAGTATTGACGCCCGCGACATGTATGCCGAGAGCCCACGCCATCGTTTTAGCCGTTGACGCACCTATCCTGAGCCCCGTGAACGATCCCGGACCCGATGTAACACAGATGAGCCCTATCTGCCCTGTTTTAACGCCTAAGCTCTCGGTCAGGACCTGTATTTCAGGCAGAAGTTTAACGGAATGAGTGCGTTTATCCGCCTGAGCGACCGATCCGAGGATACTGTAATTACCGGCGCCGTCCGACTCGATCAGCGCCGCTCCCGCGCTCGCACAAGACGTGTCGATTCCGAGGATCAGCATTATTCAGCCTCCCGTTTTGCAAAAACATCATCCGGATATTTCGTCCGGATCTCGCGCCGTTCGGGATCGATATCATCCCTGCGCGTTATTTCCACGTAAAACTTTCTTCCGGGCAGATCTGCAAGCTCCGGAAATTTATCCGCCCACTCGATAACGGTAACAACGTCGTCGCCGAAATATTCGTCTATTCCAGTGTCATACAGTTCGCCGGCGTCGCGAAGACGGTATACGTCGATATGGATGAGCGGAATACGGCAGGAGCGGTGTTCGTTGACAATGGTGAACGTCGGGCTTACGGCGTATTCATCCGATCCGAGCCCGTTTAAAATGCCCTGCGTAAAATGAGTCTTGCCCGCGCCTAGATCGCCCGAGAGGAGAACGATATCTCCGCCCCGGAGCATGGACGCGAGTTTCACGCCCTCGCGTACCGTCTCCGCGGTATTCTTTGTAGTCTTCTTTTTTATGCCTGACCTTTTTATTCCCATTGTCCCTTAAATCCACAAGAACCCCGAATTTGCATCCGGGGTTCCGAAGTAATATCGAAAAACGATCAACGCTTGCTGAACTGAGGCGCTCTTCTCGCTTTTTTGAGACCGTACTTCTTTCTTTCCTTCATTCTCGGGTCTCTGGTGAGGAAGCCTTCCTGCTTAAGATCAGCCTTGCTGTCGGGATCAGCCTCTGTGAGGGCTCTCGAGATGCCGTGTCTGATGGCACCTGCCTGACCGGTGAAACCGCCGCCCGTGACTTTGCAGTTCACGTCGAACTTTCCGCCGTTACCGGTGAGTTCAAGGGGCTGACGGACGATCAGTTTGAGTGTTTCGAGACCGAAATATTCGTCAATGCTCTTACCGTTGATAGTGATGGTTCCGTTTCCGGGGAGCAGTTCGACTCTGGCTACGGACTTTTTCCTTCTACCTGTTGCAAAATATGTATCTGCCATAACTGGATCCTCCTAATTAACCATTAAAACTCGTAGGTCTCGGGCTTCTGAGCCTGATGATCATGCGCATCGCCTGTGTAGACCTTAAGTTTCCTGAACATCTGACGTCCCAGAGCGTTCTTGGGCAGCATGCCGCGTACGGCTGCTTCCACAGGATAAGTGGGATGGCGTCTGATCATTTCCGCATACGTGACCTCTTTAAGGCCGCCGGCGTAACCGGTATGATGGCGGTAAAGTTTATCGGTCAGTTTCTTACCCGTAACTACGACTTTATCGGCGTTAAGGACGATAACGAAATCTCCGGTGTCCTGATTCGGCGTATACTCGGGCTTGTTCTTACCGGTAAGTAATCTAGCGACAACTGTAGCCAGTCTTCCCAGCGTTTTTCCCTGGGCGTCAATTACGTACCATTTCTTCTTCGCCGCGTCAACGTCAGCGGCTTTAGCTGAATATGTACCCATAGCTTGGTATTCCTCCTGCTGTGATCGTCTATATTATCTATAGGTCCGGCGCTTCGGGCGGCGAACAGTGCGCATTCTAATACAACCGCCCCGGGGCTGTCAAGCATTTTTTTCTTCGATTTTAAAATATATCTCTGTTTCTTTGATTTTCTCTTTATTTTTCTCTCTTTCTCTCATTTTCTCACTTTTCATTTCAAAATTGAAAAGAGGCTCGGACGCAGCGTAAAAACACGTCTGCACGTGTATTTTTTCACAAAAAAAACGAGCAAAAAAGCGACAGATAGTGTATAATGCCATAAACGGCCGGATCGCGTATGCCGCGTTCTATCCGCGCATCCCCTCCGGCCTTACATATCCGTCCGGACACGCTTAAGTGTAAAGACGGTGTATGATACATAAAACAACCGGAGATCGTAAACGATGAAGAAAAAAAGCGAAAGGCTCCCGGTCGCGCGGATAGAAGCATCCGCCGATAAAGGGCTTACACTGTCAGAAGTCAGTGAACGCAGCGAAAAAGGGTATAATAATATCGTCACGGACGTTAATCAGAAAAGTCCGGTCGGGATAATCCTTGGAAATCTTTTTACGTTTTTTAACACCATTCTTTTTTCCATTGCCGCTCTGTTCGTTATAATGATTATTTATTTTAACGCCATCGGCAGAAGCGACATCGTAGGAGAATATTTCGGGATATCTAAATTTATATTTGTCCTCCCTGCTCTTATGAATGTCACGATGGGAAGCGCGCAGGAGCTCCACAGCCTTAACGTTATAAAGAAGCTCCGAATCGTGACGTCAACGAAAACGAGAGTCGTGCGTGACGGTAACGTTGAAAAGATCGACGCCGCAGACGTTGTCATCGACGACGTGGTGGTGCTGGGAGCCGGAGATCAGGCCACCGCAGATCTTACGGTCATCGAAGGAGAGATATCGGTAGATGAATCGATGCTCACCGGCGAATCGGATTATATAAAGAAACTCCCGGGCGATACGATCCTTTCCGGATCCGCGATGATCGTCGGAAACGCCAGGGCGAGAGTCATAGAGGTCGGAGACGATACGTACGCGGCAAAGCTTTCGAAAAAGGTCAAGGGCGGGGCGCGGCACAGATCCGAGCTGATGACGACCATAATGAAAATAATGAAGATATTGTCCGTGCTGCTCGTATTTGCCCTCGCCGCCGTTATAATAACGCTGGCGATAAAGATCTCTCAGACCGGCACAGACGTATCCGTATGGGGAAGAGAACTTAGATTAAACGACCCGGTGTCGTGGGCGCTCATATTATTGACCGGCGGTTCGTTCGGGATCGGTATTATTCCGTCCGGACTGGTACTGACCACGTCGGTAGCTCTTGTCATCTCGATCGCCCAGCTTTCGAAAAAACAGACGCTGATCCAGGAACTGTACTCGCTGGAGAACCTCTCACGCGTTGACGTCATCTGCCTCGATAAAACCGGTACGCTCACGGACGGCACGATGAACGTGGTCGACACGAAAGCGTTCGTTCCAATGGAACGGCTGACTGCCCACGTGCGCGATCTCATCGGTACCGCCGGCGACCGCAACGCTACGGCAGAAGCAGTCTTTAACCGTTTCGGAATGAGCGAAAACGTGGAATACAGCGAACTTATCCCCTTCTCCAGCGCCGCGAAATGTTCGGGCCTGGTTTATAAAGACGGGAAGAAACTTCTTATGGGCGCCCCCGAATACCTGCTTCCCGAAGGAGACGAACGTCTTAAGTTTTCCGCCGAGTGCGCCGCCGAAGGAAAGCGCGTGATCGCAGTCACTTTAGACGCGGAGCCTGAAGGCTTCATAGTGATCGAAGACCACATACGCGATACGGCGCCGGACACGCTTAAGTTTTTCAGGGAAAACAGCGTTACGGTTAAGGTGATCTCCGGTGATAATCCGCTTACGGTAAGTAAGATCGCCCAGCAGTGCGGGATAGAGAATGCGGATAAATACATATCTCTTGCCGGAGTTCCGCTCGAACAGATACCGGATATTGCAGAAGAATATACGGTGTTCGCACGTGTCTCACCGGAGCAGAAAGAAGCTCTTGTAAAAGCGCTTCAGGCTTGCGGCCATAAAGTTGCGATGACCGGCGACGGCGTGAACGACATACTTGCGCTTAGAAAAGCCGATTCGTCGATAACGTTCGCGAAAGCTACCGAAGCGGCCAAATCCTGCTCTGACGTGGTGCTGCTGGACAATGATTTTTCACACCTGAAAGCTGTCGTCGGCGAAGGCAGGCGCGTTATAGGAAACATACAGAAGACGGCGGTCCTGTACCTTATGAAAGCTTTTGCGGTGTTCCTGCTTTCGTACGCCCTGATCCCCTTCTCAAAAGGTCAGATGTGGTTCTCCGTTGAAAACGTGTACATGCTCGAAGCTGCTGTTATCGGCACCGGGGGATTCCTGCTGTCGCTAGAGCCGAGAAGGACGCCGGTCGTCGGATCATTCATGAAAAGTATATTGACGCGCTCGGCAGCCGCGGGCTCCCTTGCCGCATTCGCACTGCTGCTTCCGGTCCTCGCAAACATAATACCGAAATCGGCCGGTATCGCGCCGTTCATCATGGATGCTAACGTGGCGACAATGATGACGGTGATGATGACCATCTCCGGTATCGTCGTGATATTCGCAACGTGCATACCGTTCAACAAATACAGGATATTAACGCTTGGCGCAGTCACCGCGGTGGCAACTCTTCTCGGCATGATGCTTCCGAGTTCGTATATCGGAGGCCGTACGATCGGTTCAGGTATGCTTTCTTACAACAAAGAAGCCGGAGAGACTATATTCCAGTCCCGGATCGCAACGGAATTTTTACACCCGGGCAGATCGGAAGTCATACAGAACCTGTTTAAAGACCCAAACGTGTTTATCCTCCTGAGGATATTCCTGTACGTCGCCATACCGTTCTTCGTGCTGGCAATGTTCGCTGCCGAGAACTACGCACGAAAAGAGTTTAAAGATCTTAAGAAAAACCGGGTTTTCAGAATAGGCAGAAGGCTGATGCTCGCTTCAGGATTCATACTGATCATCTGGGCTTTTGTATCCGCCGCGAATCTGATCACGGCCAGCAGGACGCTTTACGCATTCCGCGGTGAATCGATGCCGGGATTCGTCCGCATCCTGAATTACGCACTTACGGTGGTATATATCCTGTTCTACCTTGCGATCGGGTATATGGGATACAGGCTCTGGAAAGATCCGACGAAGAAGAACATAAAGATCGCTTTCGTGATGGGCATGATACTGGCGGGACTTACCGTTTTCAGCCTGATCTTCTCGAGCGTTACACTGATAAACAAAGAAAACATACTTATCACCATTGACAATATTGAAATGCTTATCATCACCGTAATGTACGTGACCGGTGCCATAATCGTCCGGGCGAATTACAAATACGGTCTGCTAAAACCAAGAGACTGACAGGAGGATCTGGAACATGTACAGAATAGGAATCGATCTCGGAGGAACAAATATCGCATTCGGGCTGGTCGCGGAAGACGGAACGCTCGTAAAAAAGGATTCGGTGCCTACCGACAGGAACGCAACGGCAGAAGGACTGACGGAACTGATGGCAGAAACGACGCTGAAATTTATTGACGCCTGGGGGATCAGGCGTAGCGACGTACTGTCGATCGGGATCGGTTGTCCCGGCGCGTGCGACAATGACGCGGGCATACTTATCCTGACGGTCAATCTTCCGTTCAGGAATACGAATATTCGCGCGATATTTGCGAAATTCACAGATATTCCGGTGTATCTCGGCAACGACGCAAACTGTGCGGCGCTTGGCGAGGCGCTGTTCGGAGGCGGCAAGGGCGCTGATACGTGTCTTGCCGTCACTCTCGGTACAGGGGTCGGAGGCGGAATAATCATCGACGGAAAGATCTATACCGGATTCAACGGCGTTGCCGGCGAGATGGGTCATATGGTCATCAGAAAGGGCGGCGTTAAATGCAGCTGCGGCAGAAAGGGCTGCTTCGAGGCATACGCGTCAGCCACGGCAGTTATCCGCGAGACAAAAGCAGCTGCGCTCAAACATCCGGAGTCGCTCATCAACAAATTGTGCGGCGGCGATCCTGATAAGATCGACGCTAAGACGGCGTTCGACGCTATGCGCGCGGGTGATAAGACCGGTACGGCCATAGTTAAGGCGTATATCAAGGATCTCGGCGAAGGGATAATCAACTATATCAATATTTTCCAGCCTGAAGTGATCCTCATCGGCGGCGGCGTTTCGAAAGAAGGAGAAGGGCTGCTAAAACCGCTCCGCAGGTACGTTTACCGCTACTCGTACGGCGCGAAGATGCTTCCGAGGACAAGGATAGAAAAAGCGCAGCTGGGGAACGACGCCGGCCTTATCGGGGCGGCAATGCTTTCCTGATAAGCAAGTTCTAGATTTAGCGCTTATCGGGTGTTCAAGGCCATGCTGAGAAATATCGCGATGACAATAGAATATTGCGGTACCGCCTATTGCGGCTGGCAGATCCAGGATTCGGATCCCACGGTGCAGGCGGAGGTCGAGCGTGCCCTTTCGGAGCTGTGCGGCGAGAAAATAAGCGTCACCGGCTGCAGCCGGACCGATTCGGGCGTCCACGCCAGAAATTTCGTGCTGAATTTCAAGACCGCTTCCACGATACCGCCAGACCGCTTTCCGCAAGCCGTAAACTCATTTCTGCCCGGGGATATTGCCGCCAAAAGCGCCGCGGAAGTACCGGACGGTTTTCATGCGAGATTTGACGCAAAATTCAAGACTTACAGATATTACTTTTATATTGCCCCCTTCCCTGACGCGATGCTGTGGAAGCGCGCGTGGCACGTAAAACTGCCTTCGATCGACACTCTCGGAGAAGAAAAGCAAAGCGTCATGTTGCGGTCAATGAAATCTGCGGCGTCTTGTTTTATAGGCACGCATGATTTTTCGTCGTTCCGAGCCGAGGGCAGCAACGTCCGCAGCACCGTGAGGACGGTCACGGATGCTTACGTATTCATTCCGGCGGTCAATGACGATACGCGTCATCCTCTTCTTTGTTTTGAGGTCCGCGGAAACGGTTTCCTGTATAACATGGTAAGGATAATGGCCGGGACGCTTATGGACGTGTACAAGAACAAGATCGGACCCGAAGACATAGCCGGGATAATCGACGCGCGCGACCGCACAAAGGCCGGAATGACAGCGCCTCCGGACGGACTGTATTTGTACAAAGTGGAATACTGACTTTTTATATTATCTTCTCTGATTACCTGTTTCCTGCGTTTCCCCTGATGCCGCTGCTTTCGATGATCGGACCGACGGTATCAAGCATTTTGGAGAACA
>JAEEGL010748993.1_pt1 | contig 32711 bp, 27 predicted proteins | sample 9134231 | NCBI WGS metagenome assembly JAEEGL01 (sample SAMN16246548, study PRJNA631951) | gut metagenome | biome: gut microbiome; feature: rumen; material: fiber-attached | host: Bos | place: Iran: Karaj | collected 2018-10
GCCCATTTTTCTTTTGCGGATAATTCTGAAATTTTTGAACAGTCTTTTTCAGGAACAAAACCTGTAAGCCATGCAATCTTTGTTTCTTCCCCATCAACAGACATACCACTGAAAATATTTTCAAATTCAACGGATTTTGACAGTTTTTTCATCTGCTCTTTTATTAAAGGAAGTTTTAGTGTTGTAGCTTCAATTATCTGGTCAATTTTTTCAATTTCAGCATTTTTTTCGCGAATTTCAGAAAGCATTACTTCTGTAGATTTTTTTGGTAAAACTACCTCGTATGCTTCTGCAGGTAAGTCCTCTGGCCTTTTATCATTTTCATTTAAAAGCAAAAAGCGAACATTATTTTTATCACTGTTTACTTTTACTGTTTTTACTGAATCAGGCAACTGAGAATATTTACTTGTTGGAATTTCGTATAACTGAATATTCAGTGAGTTATCTTTTAAATACTGAATTTCTTCAGGATTTACACCACCCCATCTGTAAAGTCGTTCAATTTCATTTTTATCAGATGAAATTTCAGAAAATAAAGATTTTTTCTTTTCTGTAAGCTCAACAATTTTATCACAAAGCTCAAGCATCGAATCATGTTCTAAAGGAGGCTGTTTTGGATTAAATTTTTTAGGCAGTTTTATCTCAGAAAGAATAATTGCTCCATTTTCAAGTCTAGTGTATTCATTTTTAAGCTTTGAAAGTTCTGAGCTTTGTCCTTCAAGATTTTCAATGTGAACTAAACCTGCTTTTCGAAGCTTTTTCAAGGCTTCTTTTTTAGCTGAATCCAGCACAACAATGTAAACTTTTTTCATTTGTTCAATCATGATTGTGCCTCCTGTAAAACTGATGCAGCATTTCGTTCTTGAATTTTTTTCTTACTGATTTTTGAACGTACAACAGCACTAACCTGCTGATCACCAAGAAAAACACCAATTTTCTTTATATTTGCCTTAGCTTCAGGAATCTTAACCTTTTCAAAAAGATTTACGCGCTGTGTTGTTGTTCTAAGTTCCTGAGAAAGAAGTCTTACCTGTTCATCCAGAACACTTGCTTCAAGATCTAATGAAAGAGCTCTTTCCATACGATCCGCAGCTAAGTCAATCCATAAAGGTGTAGAATATAAATCGTAATCTCCGCGAGAAAAATCTGCACCTTCATAGACAGGAATCGATACCCCGGCAATATTTCCTGTTCCTTTTTTTATATTTTGAACAGTTACCATTCCCGGTTTAAATTCATTTTCTTCTCCAAAAACTGCAATCCAAACTTTGAATTCATTTTCAAGTTCAACACGCTGAGCACGTACTTCTCTTGCTTTTAATTCTATCGTTCTGATTTCAGACTGAAGCTGCTGTTTTTTGAGTGTTAAAGTCGGAAGATACCTTAAATACATTTTTAAGGAATCTTTCTGGGCTTTCTGCTCATTTTTAGTCAGCTTTAATTTTGCCATTAATGAATCTCCGTATTAATTGTTTGGCCAGAATTCTGAAATTAATTCTGATTTAATTCCAGTTTCATCTTTATCAAAACAATCAGCAAGAATTTTCCAGCCTAAATCAAGGGCACCTTCAAGAGAAATATTAACTGAAAGATCCATCATCTGCTTTTCAAATAAAGAACCATATTTCAAAAGCTTATCGTCCCATTTACTCATCATAAAGCCCATAGATTTTTTTTCGAGAGTATCTTTATAAGATGAATACAAACGAATCATTGCATCCATTAATGCACGATGGTCTTTTCGGGTTTTGCCGTTAACATTCTGTTTAAGACGAGACAAAGATCCGAAAGGTTCAATACGTCCGCCTTTAAGATAATACTGACCTTCTGTGATGTATCCGGTGTTATCAGGAACCGGATGAGTAACATCATCGCCAGGCATTGTAGTAACAGCAAGAATTGTAATAGAACCAGAACTGTCAAAGTCAACAGCTTTTTCATATCGTGCCGCAAGCTGAGAATACAAATCTCCAGGATATCCACGATTTGATGGAACCTGTTCCTGAGTAATTGCAATTTCTTTCATTGAGTCAGCATAGTTTGTCATGTCTGTTAAAAGAACAAGTACGTCTTTATTCTGCAATGCAAACTGTTCTGCTACGGCAAGCGACATATCAGGAATCTTGATACATTCAACTGTTGGGTCTGCTGCTGTATGAATAAACATTACCGTTTTACTTAAAGCCCCACCATCTTCAAGTGTTTTTTTGAAGTAAAGGAAGTCATCATATTTAAGACCCATACCACCAAGAATGATAACATCGGCTTCTGCCTGCATGGCAATACGTGCAAGAAGCTGGTTATATGGTTCACCAGAAATAGAAAAAATCGGAAGTTTTTGTGAAACAACGAGCGTATTAAACATGTCAATCATCGGGATGTTTGTACGCATCATACGATTTGCAAGAATACGCTTTGAAGGATTTACAGATGGACCACCAATCGGCTTAAGATTTTCTGCAAGATTTGGACCATTATCGCGCGGCTGGCCAGAACCATTGAATACACGACCTAAAAGATCATCACTGAATGAAACCTGCATTTCATGGCCTAAAAAGCGAATTTGATCTCCAGTTGAAACACCGCGTCCACCGGCAAAAACCTGAAGCGAAACAATATCACCATCAATTTTATTAACTTCCGCTAGAGATTTTCCAAATCTTGTAGTGATTTCAGCAAGTTCGTTATATTTTACACCTTCTGCACGGACTGTAATAACTGAACCTGTAATTGACTCAATTCTACTATATACTTTGTTCATAGTTATTCACCATCCTTTAATAATTCAGCAGCGTCTTTTGAAAGAACACCATTTTTTGTTTCGTATAATGAATCAATTTCTTTTTCAGCATTAATGAAAGCTTCAGAATTAAATTCAGTATAGTTCCAGTCTATAAATTTTTGCCTCAGCTGATTAAAATAAGATCTGGCTTCATCTTTTTCTTTAAGATCAAAATCTGTACCAAGAATTTTCAAAAGTTTTTTCAGATCATATCTTTGACGTTCAACTGTGGCATTAGCATCAACTGCATCAAAAGAATTCTGCTGGAAATAAACAGCATCAAGCATTTCTTCTTTCAGATAAATGATAAAATCTTCAAGTGAAGTACCTTCTTCACCAACAACTTTCATCATTGATCCAACTTCAACGCCACGATGCAAAATATTGCGGCAATAGTTAACCATGTCATCATTAATAACACCGTGATATTTTGACCAGGAAATAAGCGGGTCAATAGCAGGATATTTACGGGCATCAGAGCGTTCACGGGAAAGTCCGTGGAAAGCTCCAACAACTTTGAGTGTTGCCTGAGTAACCGGCTCTTCAAAGTTACCACCAGCAGGACTTACTGTACCACCAATTGTTACTGAGCCTTTTGAACCATCTGGAAGAATAACCTGTCCGGCACGTTCATAGAAGGCTGCAATATAAGATTCAAGATAAGCCGGGAAAGCTTCTTCACCAGGAATTTCTTCAAGGCGTCCTGACATTTCACGCAAAGCCTGAGCCCAGCGAGAGGTTGAATCTGCCAGCAAAAGAACATTAAGTCCCATCTGTCTGTAATATTCAGCAAGAGTCACAGAAGTATAAACTGATGCTTCACGGCTTGCTACAGGCATTGAAGATGTATTACAGATAATAATTGTTCTTTCCATAAGAGATTTGCCTGTTTTAGGGTCAATAAGTTCAGGGAATTCTGTAAGAGTTTCTACAACTTCTCCGGCACGTTCACCACAGGCTGCAATAATTACAATATCAACATCAGCATATTTTGATGTTGTATGCTGTAAAACAGTTTTACCGGCACCAAATGGACCTGGAATACAATATGTTCCACCTTTACAAACCGGGAAGAATGTATCAATAAGACGAACTTTCGTAACCATTGTTTCTGTTGGTGCAAGCCGTTCTTTATAGCAGTCAATAGCCCGTTTAACAGGCCATTTAAAGCTCATTGTAATTTTATGTTCATTACCTTTTTCATCAGTAAGAACAGCAATTGTATCTTTAATAGTATAAGCACCTTCCGATACAATGGATTTTACAGTATATGTTCCGAGTAAATCAAAAGGTACGAAGATTTTATGAGTAAACGGACCTTCTGGAACTGTTCCCAGATATTCACCGCGTTTTACAATATCACCGATTTTGGCCTTTGGAGTAAAGTCCCATTTTTTTTCTATATTAAGCGGATTTACATAGATTCCTCGTTCCAGAAACCAGCCGGCTTTTTCAGCAAGTAAAGGCAGAGGGTTTTGCAGACCATCATAAACCTGTCCTAAAAGACCAGGACCAAGTTCTGCAGAAAGAAGATCACCAGTGAATTGTACAGAATCTCCGCATTTAACTCCTTTTGTCATTTCATAAACCTGCATTTGTGCTGTATTTCCGCGAATACGGATTACTTCACTTTTGAGGTCAGAACCTTCAACATTAACGTAGCCTACTTCATTCATAGAAACATTCCCGTCAAATTCTACTGAAATCATGTTTCCATTTATAGCGACTACTTTACCTTTTGTTCCAGTCATTTATTTTCTCCTAAGGAATCTGAATTAAGAATTCTTTCATATATTTTATGGTAGGAAGCCATACCTTTTTCTGCATTAAACTTTTTCATCCTTGTTGTAAGTTTAAGCTTTAATGCGTAAGCAAAAACTGCATCAAGAGAAAAATTATCTGCAGGTTCAATATTATCAATCAATTCCATTCTGCATTTATTCAGAAATTGTTCTGAAGCAAGAGGATTATTCAGATTGATGGCAGTTCTTGCTATGTTCATAATGTCAGAAGAAACAGCAACACCATCAAATTCGCATTTTTTGTTCATTTTTAAAGCACGAATCTGAGCAAGTGCTATTCTTAATTCTCTTTCATTTTGATACCAGGCATCAACAAATTTTGAGCCAGTAGATACTTTTGTTTTAGGCGGTTCAATAAAAAGATTATTAAGCACTTCTAAACTATGAGCATCCAGAAAGCGGGCACACAGATTTTTTAAGTATTCTTCCGTTATGGGCATTTTGATATCATCATCATTTATATTAAACGATGGTAATTGAGCCATAAGGTAATACTGATTACTCAATTTTATCCACCTTAAGCTTTAACAGCATTTTTAAGAATAGCTGCAGTTTTTGGATTAAGATACTGGCAGAACAAATCAGCAACACTTTCAGCAGAATAATCATAGAAAGCAGCACCGTTATCAATACCAATACGGAAACCACCAGAAATCGAATTATCTGATTTTAATGTTAATCCTTTTTCAATTTCTGCTTTAAGAGCAGAGCCTAAAGATTTTTCCAGCGCTTTTAAGTCATTTTCAGAAAGAAGAACTGAAATGTCAGATGCATTGGAATTTTTGCACCATTCTTTAACAGCTTCCGGTATAAGTTTTGAAAGCAAATCTGAAGAATAAGCATCTTTAGTTTGAGTATTAATTAATGCATTAAGCTGAGCATTGACACTGTCCCTGAAAGCAATCAGCTGATTGCGGCCTGCCTGAGCAATTGCATCAGTACTTGCTTTTTCCATACGTTCATTTTCAGCTTTAGCAGCTTTTATGATATTAGCTGCTTTTTCTTCAGCATCTGCAATAATATCCGCAGCTTTTTTCTTAGCTTCTGACAAAACAGAAGAAGCCTGTTCATTAGCTTTGGCAATACCATCATTTTTGATTTTTTCAATCAATTCCTGTAACTGGATATCCATATAACCTCGCAAAAATTTATGAATATTTAATAGATATTATATTATAGCATAGGTTAATTCATAAATAAAGAGAAAAACAAAATAAATTGTTAAAAAATTTAAAAACTCTAATCTGATTAAAACAATACTAAGCTTTTACACTGAATTTATAAATTGTTTTAGCAGAATAAGGTTTTTGACTGGTTATGATGCAAGAAGGAAACGCTGATTTATTCGGTGCATCAGGAAATTGTTGTGTTTCAAGACAAAAACCGTCATGAATATTGTATTTTTTATTATTTTTTCCTTTTATTCCGCCAAGAAAATTTCCTGAATAAAACTGTACACCCGGCTGATCTGTATACATTTCCATTAATCTGCCGGATTTAGGTTCATAAACACGTGCAGCACATTTTTCAATATTACCAGAAAGGACAAAACAATGGTCATATCCTCCGCCAGAAATAGAATCAATTTCTTTTCCAATTTCTTTAGCACTTGTAAAGTCAAAAGCATTATTTGTAACAGAAACAATATTACCGTCAGGAATTAAAAATTTATCAACTGTTAAGTATTTATCTGAATCCAGAAACAAAACATGATTACGAATTGAACCATTACCATTACCAGCCAGATTAAAATAGGTATGATTTGTCAGATTAACCGGAGTATCTTTATCTGTTTTTGCATTATAATTCATAACTATTTCATTATTTTCTGTTAGAATATACTCTATTTCAATTGAAAGATTTCCAGGAAAGCCCTGCTCTCCATTTTCACTTTTTCTAAAAAACTTTACACCCGTTCCAGCTGCAGATTTGAAAATCTGCCCCTGCCAGAACATTTTATCATAACCGTTTTTTCCACCATGCAGACAGTTATCATTATCATTTTTATCAAGCTGATAAGTTCTGTTATTTAAAATAAAAGAAGCGCCTTTTATTCTATTTGCAAAACGGCCGACTATTGCCCCAAAATACTTGTCATTACGAGTAACATAATCCTCAAGAGTATCAAAGCCTAAAGAAACATCAGAAATTTTTCCTTTTCTGTCAGGCACACAAATTGAAGTTATAATTGCACCATATTCAATTACAGAAAAAGACATTTTATCATTTGAAATTATAAACTGATTTACTATTTTTCCGTCAGGAAGGGTTCCAAAAACTGATTGTTTAACATTCATAATATGTAATTATAATGAATTTTTATTTTCTTTCCAATACTTAAATTAATAAATAAAGTAAAAAACTTGATTAAGAAACTTTTTTACAGATATAATATAAATATGAGCAGTATTTTTGACAGGCTTGGAGATAAACTTCGAAATTATATGGACAACTATAATGATGATGTTTTCTCAAATGAAAATCCAGCTGATTATGAAAATGAAGAAGAACCTGTAGAAGACGGATGGCATTACAGCCCTGGTTCACAACAATTTAAATCCTCATTCAATTTTTCAACTGAATCTAACGAAGAAACTGATGAGAATGAAAGCTGGTTTCAAAAAGCATACTCTTCTAAAAACAGGCAGAATTCAAACAGATATTCTGACAGTCAGTCATCCAGAGAAAACAGCTCAAGCTGGAGTGAATATTTTAAATTTTATACACAGAATACACGGACACAAAATAACAGAACATATAACAAGAATATCAATACTGTAAATGCCACACTGGAAAAAGATTTTATGAAACTTGGTTTACAATTCGGTGCTTCATTAGAAGAATGTAAAATTGCAAGAACAAAACTGCTAAAACAGTATCATCCGGACAGAGTTACCGATGAAATGCAAAAACAAAAATATACAATAATGAGCCAGCTTGTTAATGAAAGTTTTCAGCGCATAAAAGAATACTATGAAAAACAATAAAGTTTATTCAACATTGCGGGCCTGTTCGCGAATATTTTCCAGAGCATCTTTTGCGGCAATAACAGCCTTACCTGCTTCAATAATCTGATTTTTACTTCCGATTGTATTAATTTCGCGGTTCATTTCCTGACAGATAAAATCCATTTTTTTACCAGGCAATGGATTATCATTGATTTCATTTTTTAATGCATTAATATGACTGGTTAAACGTACTATTTCTTCATTTATAGTATATTTTATTAAAAGAGATGCGGTTTCCTGCATTATTCTCTGTTCATCAAGATTATCACCGAGCATTTCATGAAATCTTTTTATAATGTTTTCTTTAAAAATAGTTTCCATCTGCGACTGATATTGTAAAAAAACATCCCGTGCATTTTCAATATAACTCAAAGACTTTAATAAATCTGTTTTTAAATTTTCACCTTCACGTTTTCTGTCACTGATAAATTTTTCAAGAGCCTTAGAAAAAACCGGAAAAAAAACATTCCAGTAGTATTCGATGTCAATTTCTTTCTGACTGATTAACACACCTTCCTGACTTGAAATAAGTGACAAGGTAACAGCACTTTCATCAATTCCAACAGCGCGGGCAATTTTTTTCAATGCATTAGAATATGAAACAGCAGCCTTTGTATTTACATCCACGTTCAGAACTGAATTTAATTCTTTAATTTTTAAATATATATCAATTTTACCGCGAGAAATTTTTGAAGTTATTAATTCACGAAAACGAGTTTCCAGCCTGTTCATATAAGAAGGCATATTAATTGTTAGTTCAAGAAACCGTGAGTTTACACTTTTGATTTCTACTGAAAGACTGTAATTTTCATTGCTTATTTCTTCATAAGCATAACCTGTCATTGAATTCATTTTTCTGTCCTAAAAAAAATTATTTTATTCTTTTTAATATTTCTTTTGTAATTTTCCAGTTATCTCCCGCTCCCATTGTTACAAACAGGTAGCCCGTTTTATCTGACGGTAAAGTTTTTGAAAGTTCAGACAAAGCATAATCAGTTCCGTCAAGAATTTCAGAAAAATATTTTACATCTTTATGATGCTGAGAGATTTTTTCAAAAAGTGCCTGATCTATTGTTTTCCCATTTTCAAGAACATTACCAATTTTTTCACGGGCAGAACCATAGATTTTGTGCAGGATTACTTTATCTGCACAGCTAAAGCATGAAGCAAATTCATCTAAAAGAGCTTTTGTTCTTGTGTATGTATGACTCATAAAATCACATATAATAATTCTATCCGGATAAAAATCTTTTAAACCTGAAAGTGTTGTATTAATTGCTGTGGGATGATGTCCGTAATCATCAATAAAAATAACATCGTTATTATTTATAATTACTCTGTCAATAATTTCACTTCTTCGTTTTGCACCCTTAAACAAAGATAAAGCATTTTGAATTTTTGTTAATGCGGTACTAAGAATATATTCTGGAATTTTTTCGTAACTGTCAAATCCAAGATTACAGGCAAGCAGACTTAAAGAAAGTGTTATTGCAGCATTTGCATTTCTCACCATATGTTTTCCAAAAACAGAAAGACTAAACCAGGTATCAAAACCGGCAAGTGAAAAATACTGTCTGCCGTCTTTTATATTTCCAAACATTAAAGTAAAAGGCGTAACACTACCATCAGGATTTCTGGCACTTTCACCATAAGGAGTAAGTTTTATGTCTGGACGTTTTAAGGCAGCTAAACAGGCTGTTTCTGCTGCACCTGTATCATCAGCACAATAAATTAATTCTCCATGCTCTGGAAGCAGACAGATATAATCGACAAAAGCATTCTGTATGTCCTTAAATGTAGGATAAAAATCCTGATGATCACTTTCAACACTTGTAAGAATGATTTTTTTCGGATGAAAAGACATAAAGTGGCGCTGATATTCACAGGTTTCTGCAATAAAAAATTTTTCGCCGTTATTAAAAGTACAGCTTCCATCTGGATTTTCAGAAAATGTAGGAATCATACTGCCGGCTAAAACCTGAACTGGTAAATCTAAAGCTTTTAAAATTGTTCCTGTTAAGCCGGTTGTAGTTGTTTTTCCATGCACACCACAGATTCCACAGCTGTAACTGAGTTTAGAAACTTCACCTAGCGCTTGAGAATATAATACAGTTTTTATGCCACGTTTTTTTGCTTCAATCAATTCTGGATTTTCATCAGGCTTATAGGCAGAAGAATAAACAACAAGCTGAATATCATCAGTAATATGACTTGCATCAAAACTTGTATATGGTGTAATTCCACAATTTTTTAAAATTGTATCAGTGTAAAAAACTTCAGGTACATCACTTCCAGAAATTACGGCATTTCTTGCATGACATATTTCTACAAGAGCTGCCATGCCTGTACCTTTTATTCCGACAAAATGTATATGAAAATCTTTCAAATTTTCAGGTAAAATGTTTTCCATAATTCATTACTCTTTAATTGCTTCAAGCTGATTTGTCACTGCTTCTTTTTGTGAAAGTACATGTGACTTAAAATCGTTACAGACAGAACACCACCATGCAGGCTGATATTTGATACAATATACCAGCAGACAAATTAAAGATACTAAAAGTAAAAATATAATAATTTTTGCGAATGGAAACTTCTTTTCTGCAAACGGATCTTTTGCTGATAAATAAGCAGTAGCTGGTTTTTGTGCAGTATGCGTTAAAACCTTTCCAAGAACAGAAGATATTTTCACATTTCCATTTACAGCCCATCCGGAAGCATCTAGAATTGGTGCAATATTTCTTTGTCTGAGTTTTGTCCATGCAATAAACATTGAAGGTAAAGAAATAACCAGAACTATTCCGATTATTCCAAGAGGTATCCATTTACCTAAACCTAAAAAAGCTTCAAGTAATGCACCAACAACAGTAGCAATTCCTGTAAATGCAACGCTGATTGCTGCAACAGTTCCAATATCCGTTTTCTTTGGTGGATGTGCTGCAGGAGCATCTACCGTACTCTGCATCTTGTTTAAAACACTCTGCTCCGCTTTGTTTGCGGTTTTTGCAATTTTTTCCTGAATCATGCGCATCAGTTTTTTGTATGGACTGAAAAATGCCTGTTTTACACTTACAGGGTTTTCAACGATTTTTGTAATTGTTGCATCCCAATCGTTACCTTTTCGGTCTATAAAAATACCGTTTCTTCCAATCATAAGATTATCCACAGAACCATCACTTACCATAACTCCAATTTTCATTTTTTCACCATTTGAGTTATGCTTTACACAATCACAATACAGTAAATAACACTGAGACAAAGATGCCATGGTAGAATGCTTTGCTTCATCAAAAACCCTGAAACACATATCACAGGTTCTGCCGTCAATATAAAGAGTACCGCACTGAAAAATTGCAGGAGTTTTAGGATTATAAAACTGTTCGAATGAAACAAAATTTTTTAACAAAGTAACAAAATCACGGCGGAGTAAAATCAGTTTTTTTATTTCTGATGATGTAAGGGCACTGGAAGGATAATGCTCCTCTTTTTCAATAAGATCAAAAATATTTTTTTCATTTTCACCGGAAAGAATTTCAGAAATTCTATCTAAACCAAGAGATGAAACGGAATTTTCAGGACGGGCAACAAACCATTCTGAATATGGCTTAAACTTTTTAACAATTTTTTTCCAGTTCTCTTCTGATAAAACAGAAACTTCTTTTCCTGCAATAACATCTAATACATTTTTTTTGAAAGACAATATATCCTCAATCCATGCAGGATTTATTGTGTTGTCAATTGTTAAAGGTTTTCCAGAGGCACATTGTGAAAGAGGTAAATTTCGTAAGGTCTCTTCATCAGCAACATTTCCGTTTTCCTGTACAATAAAAGAATCTGCTTTATCTTTAAGGATTGCCTGAGCTTCATTATCATATGAAATTACAGAGCATCGTAAAAAATAATCATCTATTTTTTCTTTAACCTTAAAATAACTTTCAGAAGCGATATCAGTAGCTTCTTTTAAGAAAAAAATTTCAGGTGCATTCTGTGTGGAGGATTTTTTCCAGGCATCAACATCTTTCAAAGCCTGAAAGAAACTCTGTGCCTGCTCCCGATTAATTCCTTTTTGACCTGAAATATCATCAGAACCACCAGTACAGTTTACAGCATCCTGTACAATCGATTTTAAATTTTCGTCTTTAATTGATTGAGGAGTAAGAATACCATCGCCATTATAAACTTCTGCAGAAAATAATTTATCTGTTTCATTTACATCAGCTAAAGATATTTCTGTCTGATCACTTTTATTGAGTACTTTTAATATTGATTTAGCCGCATTTCTTGCACTTGTATCACAGCATAAAATTTCATCACTAAAAGCATCAACTGGAATTGTATCCCCGGGAGTCATGATAACTTCAGGACGAGAAAGATATTTTTTTATATATTCAACAGCATGTAAAATTTCAGGCTGACGTACACGACCATTTTTATCAGTATCAAGAAGGGTCATTGTTTCCTGCGGAAAATCCACTCCATTAGTCGGACAGGCAAGAGCAACCCATAATTTAGGATCAAGATTCTTTAAGTTTAAAACATCATCTATAGATTTAATTTTTACCTGAACTAAACCAGCAGTCTGTATAAAACTCCACTGATGTTCTGAATTTTTTTTTGCCATAATATCTCCCGTAAAAAATATTTTTTTAATTATAACTTTTTACATTGATTAGTACAATAAAAAAGGCACGAGTTTTATCCCGTGCCTTAAATTATTTTCAGAACTAATTATTTATTTCTGATTACAGCCTGTGCTGCTGCAAGTCTTGCAAGTGGAACACGATAAGGTGAACAGCTTACATAATTTAAGCCTGCACGATAACAGAAATCAATTGTTGCAGGGTCTCCACCATGTTCACCACAGATTCCAAGTTTAATTTCATCTTTAACAGAACGGGCTTTTTGAGCAGCAAAATTAATTAGCTGACCAACACCTTCTTCATCAATTGATTTGAAAGGATCTGATTCAAGAATATTCTGCTGTGTATAATATGGCAGGAATTTTCCAGCATCATCTCGGCTGAAGGCAAATGTCATCTGTGTTAAGTCATTGGTTCCAAAACTGAAGAAATCTGCACTTTCAGCAAGTTTGTCTGCAAGAAGAGCTGCACGCGGAACTTCAATCATAGAACCGATGCGAATATTGAAATCAACTTTTTTTGCAGAGCAAATATCTTTCATTACTTTTTCGCATGATGAACGGATTTTTTTAAGTTCTTTATAATCACAAACAATTGGAATCATGATTTCAGGATGAACATCAATATTTTTTTTCTTGCATTCTACTGCAGCTAAAGTGATAGCTTCAACCTGCATTTCATAAATTTCCGGATATGTAATGGCAAGACGGCATCCACGATGTCCAAGCATTGGATTCTGTTCTTTAAGTGATTCAAGTTTTATTGTTAAAGATTTTGCATCAATTCCCATGTATTTTGCAAGTTCAGCTGTTTCTTCTTTTGTGTGAGGAATAAACTCATGAAGAGGCGGATCAAGCAGACGGATTGTAACTGGTCGTCCATTCATTGCCTTGAAGATACCAAGAAAATCTTTTTTCTGGAGAAGAAGAATTTTTTTCAGATATTCTTTTCTCTGTTCTGTTGTATCAGAAGCAATCATTGCACGGAAATGAATGATTTTATCTTCTGCAAAGAACATATGTTCTGTACGGCAAAGACCAATTCCTTCAGCTCCAAAATCAAATGCAACTTTTGCATCAACCGGCTGATCTGCATTTGCACGAACCTTAAAGCCTTTAATTTTACCACGAACGGCACTGTTACGAATTGTATCACACCAGCTGAGGAAAGTTTTTAATTCAGTACTGAATTTTGGCTGAACAAGTGTTAAAGAACCTTCATAAACATTTCCTGTTGTACCGTCAACAGTGATAAAATCGCCTTTCTTAAATTTCTTTCCAGCAATTGTGATATTATTTCCAGAAACTACAACATCAGAACATCCGCAGACACATGCACGTCCCATTCCACGGGCAACAACAGCTGCATGACTTGTCATACCACCTGTCGAAGTTAAAATAGCTTCTGCAACATTCATTCCGATAATATCTTCCGGACTTGTTTCTTTTCTAACCAGAACAACTTTTTTTCCGTTCTTAACCCATTCTGCGGCTTCTTCTGCAGTTGTTACAATCTGACCGCATCCGGCACCTGGAGAAGCATTTAAACCTTTGCAAAGTGCCTTTTGAGTTTTTACTGCTTTAGGATCAATCATCGGATGTAAAAGCTGATCGAGCTGATCAGGACTTACACGCATTACAGCTTCTTCTTTTGTAATAAGTTTTTCACCAACCATGTCTACGGCCATTTTAACTGCAGCTGGTCCTGTTCTTTTTCCGTTTCTAGTCTGAAGCAAAAAGAGTTTTCCCTGCTGAACTGTAAATTCCATGTCCTGCATATCGTGGAAATGATGTTCGAGTTTTTCACGGTACGAACAAAGTTCTTCATATGCTTTTTTATTGTCTTTTGCAAGTTTTTCAATCTTTGATGGTGTACGGATACCGGCAACAACGTCTTCTCCCTGAGCATTCATAAGATACTCACCGTAGAACTTGTTCGTACCGGTTGAAGGATCACGACTGAAACATACACCTGTTCCGGAATCTTCACCAAAATTACCGAAAACCATCGACTGAATGTTAACTGCTGTTCCTGCAAGTCCTTTAATTTCATTCAACTGACGATAAACAATTGCCCTTTCGTTCATCCAGGAACCAAAAACAGCATTGATTGCTCCCCACATCTGATCTACCGGATTCTGAGGGAAATCAGTTTTTGTATATTTTTTGTAGATTTTTTTATATTCAGCAACAAGTTTTTCAAGATCTTTTGCATCAAGTTCTGTATCAAGTTTTACGCCTTTTGCTGCTTTAATCTTTGAAATTGCATTTTCAAATTCATCTGAAGGAACACCCATTGCAACATCACCGAACATCTGAATAAAACGGCGGTATGAGTCCCAGGCAAAACGAGGATTTCCAGAAAGACTGGCAAGTCCCTGAACAGCCTTGTCATTTAATCCGAGGTTAAGAATTGTATCCATCATACCAGGCATAGAAATTGCTGCACCAGAACGTACTGAAACAAGAAGTGGATCTTTTTCATCACCTAATTTTTTTCCCATTAATTTTTCAAGTTTAGAAAGATTGTCTGCAACTTCTTCTTTTAATCCAGCAGGGTATTTTTTATTGTTTTCATAAAAAAGTTTACATACCTCTGTTGAAATAGTAAAACCAGGTGGAACAGGAATTCCAAGATTAGTCATTTCTGCCAGATTAGCACCTTTTCCGCCAAGTTCATTTCTCATTTTGGCATCCCCTTCGGCTTTTCCATTACCGAAGAAATAAACAAATTGGGTTTTCTTTGCCATTTGTGTTTAATTACTCCTTGATTTTTATTAATAATCCTATAAATATCTCTTTTTTAATTTATCATTGAAGTTATTTAAATGTCAATGTATAATTATTGTAATGAATGTAAATAAATGCAAAAACAATAAAAATTTTGTTGCGTTTACCTTAACTGTCGCAATATCTCTATTTTCTCCATTGCTTTCTGATGAATTCAAGTATCCGTTAAATTTAAGTTTTTGTGGTGACATTATGGGCCATGAAAATAACTGGAATGTTTCAGATTATTCAAAAGCGTATGAAGATGTTCTTCCATTTTTAAAAAATGATGATTTAACTTTTGCAAATTTTGAAATCCCTGTATGTAATACCTTACCCTACAGTAATTACCCGAGATTCAATGTTCATTCAAAATATGCAGATGAAGCGATTAAGGCTGGATTTGATGTTTTTTCACTTATCAACAATCACACTAATGACCAGTTTTTAACAGGAATTTTATCAACCTATAAATATTTTACTTCAAAAAGAGCACATGAAATTTATAGTGCTGGAATAAGGATGAAGGAATCTGAAGAAATCAGTTATGATATTATTGAATGCAATGGCTGGAGAATTCTTTTTTGTGCTGTTACAGAAATTTTAAATGATTACAGAGTTTTAACCCGTCTGGATTATTTTTCTCCAAACAAAGCCGGACATGAAAAACTAAAAACAGCCTTAAAAAATATTTCACAAAAACATCAGCATGATTTATTTATTTTAAGCTTACATTGCAACGAACCTGAATATGTATTAAAGGTAAAGGACTCAAGAAAAGATTATTATCAGGAACTGCTTGACTGTGGTGTTGATATAATCAATGCAAATCATCAGCATGTTATGCAGGAATGGGAAATTTTAAAAAACAGTAAAACTGGAAAAACAGACAAACTGATAATTTATGGACTTGGAAATTTTCTATCAGGACAAAGACGAAATATAAATTTAGAAAAACCTGATGACGTGATGGAATTTATTGGAGATTCCATTATAATGCAGACACAGATAATCTGGCCTTTAGAAATAACAAAAGTAAATCCTGTTTACATTACAAACTATATAGATGAAGATATTTCTCCTGGAGAAAGATATTTTTTAGTAAAACATTTTTCAAAAACCTTTATTGATTCTGTTTCAAAAAAAAATAAAGCTCTTGGACAATATTACAAAAAACGATACGATGCTTGTAGAAAGATACAGGGAAACATTAAATGGCATTAGAAAAAATAAAAGATATTCCAGACTACCATACTTTTCCGGTTTATGAACAAAAAGAAAGAATCCTCAATTATATTAAAAACAATTCGGTTGTAGTAATACAAAGTCCAACAGGTTCAGGTAAAACAACACAACTCCCTGTTATATTACACGAAGCTGGCTTTTCTAAAAACGGTATTATTGCCGTTACGCAACCCAGGCGCATTGCTGCACTTTCTGTAAGTGAGTTTATAGCTCATCAGCTTGATACAAAATTTCCAGGCTTAGTCGGATATAAAATGCGCTTTGAAGATAAAACCGACTCAAGTACAAAAATAAAAATAATGACTGACGGAATTCTTCTTCAGGAAATGAAGCTGGATCCGTATCTGTCAAAGTATTCAGTTGTAATGGTTGATGAAGCGCACGAACGAAGTTTAAACATAGATTTTGTTCTAGGTCTTTTAAAACGAGTTCTTGCAGCAAGAAGCGATTTCAAGGTTATTGTCAGTTCTGCAACAATGAATGCGGAAGCTTTCAGTAATTATTTTGACGGATGTCCTATTGTTACTATAGATACGATAACTTATCCTGTTACTGTCATATATACTCCGCTGGCTGTTGCTGCAAGCACCTCAAGTCTTGCTGCCAGTGATGCACTATTAGATAAAATTTCTTCGACTGTAGAAAGAGTTCTTTCCAATAAAGACACCGGAGACATTTTATGTTTTTTACCAGGTGAAAAAATTATTAAGGATTGTGTATGGCGACTATCACACAGTCATTTATCCCGGAAACTTCACATAATTCCTCTTTATGGCCGACTTGCCAAAGATGAACAGGAACGAGTTTTTGAAAAAGCACCGTATGGCAAAAAAAAGATTGTCATTTCAACTAACATAGCAGAAACATCAATTACAATTCCTGGTATAACAACTGTTATTGATTCCGGACTTGCTAAACTGAATTTTTATAATCCGCACACCTATACATCAAGCTTGAATGAAACTGCAGTTTCAAAGGCTTCCTGCAATCAAAGGAAAGGTCGTGCAGGAAGAACACAAAGCGGTATTTGTTACAGGCTTTATCCGCGCAAAGACTTTGAAAGCCGGCCTTTATACACAATCGAAGAAATTTACAGAACAGACTTAAGTGAAGTTGTTCTCCGCATGGCTGAACTTGGTATTACGGACTTTGAACAGTTTGATTTTATCAGTAAACCGGGCATCGAAGGTATTTATGGAGCCATAGAAACTTTAAAGATGCTGAAGGCAATTAATGATGACCGGAGTTTGTCTGCAATTGGAAAACTTATGGTTCAGTTTCCTCTTATGCCAAGAATCAGCAGAATGATTGTTGAAGCAATAATGAACTATCCGGATGTAATCGAAGAAGTCTTGATAGGCGCAAGTTTTTTATCTGCACAAACTCCTTTTGTATTACCACCTAATGAAGAAACAGATGCCCGGCAGGCGCATCACTCTTTCAGAGATTTACGCGGTGATTTTATGAGTTACGTCAGAATTTTCCGACAGTTCACAGCTTCTACAAATCAGGAAAAATTCTGCAACCATTATTATCTTGATTATCGAGTAATGTGCGAAATTGTAAACATTAAGGAACAACTTGAGCAAATTGTAAGTGAAGAAGGAATCCCGGTTTGTTCCGGCGGAAATCCAGATAATTATTTAATCTGCATTGCTTCTGGAATGATTCAGTTTGTATGTATTCGTGAAGGAAAAGAAAATTACAGAAGTTTAACCTGCGAACATATACAGATTCATCCCGGATCAAGTTTATTTAAATCTGAACCACAGTATATTGTTGCAGGCGAAATTGTAAGAACTTCAAGAATGTTTGCCATGTCTGTTTCTCCTCTTTCAAAGAAAATACTGGATGCAATTGATCCTTTACTTGAAGCAAAACTAAATGGTAATAAAAAACAAAAATCAGATTTTTCTAAACAAAAAAATAAAATATCTGAAAAAATGGATTTATCAAATAAAATAAAAATCGGAGATGCTTATTTTGATTTAATGAAAGTAAAAGGTAAAAAAACAGTAATTCTTCCTTATGAAAAATTTGCAAATGCTTTAAAACTTGAAGATAATGAATCCCGTATAGCTCAACTTTCTGGTCTACGAGGGAAAATTAAAATAGGTAATTGTGAACTGATGACAGGTGAAAAAATGGATACAATCATCAGTGTTGCAAGTCAACTGGATTTACTCCCTGTTAGCGATAATATATTACAAAAAAATATGAACTATAGTTTTGAAAACAACAGTTCTAATCTTTTAAAAAGTTTAGATTTGATTTTAAAAGTTGCAAAAACTAAAAATAAATCAAAAGAGCTTGGCTTTATCTGTCTATTTACAGATGGTAAAGGTACATACTGGTATAAAATCAGCCGGGTATTTATCTCTGCACTTAACGAAAGTCTATCTTCGCTTGAGTATTTAATTGATGAAGCTAAAAATGCAACTCTTGAAGAAAAAACTATAATAAATGATATTTACAGAAAATTGAATAATTTTTTTACAAACTGATATTTACCAGATGAACTATTACTATTATTAATAAAATAAAATTTGTTAGCCTCATAATTCAAGTAAAAATTCATTTAAGAAAAGAATTCCATTTTTCCCTAATGTCCACCAGGAACCTTGTTTTTCGGCAAGTTTCTTTTTCTGCCATTTAAAAAAAGTTTTTCCAATCTTGCTTTCTAATGTTTTTCGAAATCGTTTATAAAAATCATTTTCATCAATTCCCTGTAGTGTTCTTAATCCCATCATTATATATTCAAATTCCAATGTATCTTTATCAAGTTTTTCGACAGTTTCTGAAAATGTATATTTTTGTGAACTATTTAGTTTACCATTAGTATATCTGTATGCTCCAATTGTGCCAGTTGCTCCTGCTCCTATTCCGATATAATCATTTTTTCGCCAGTATGTAATATTATGACGGCTTTCATAACCGGGTTTACAAAAATTACTAACCTCGTACTGAACAAAGCCTGCTTTTTCAATTATATCTTTTCCTAAAAACCACTGTTCTGTATTTTTATCTTCATCATAGTTTTTTAACATTGTATATAGTGGAGTTTTTTCTTCAAGAGTTAAACTATAAAGCGAAATATGATCAGGATCTGAATTAATAACATTTTTTAATCCAGCTGTAAATTCTTCATTGGAACAAAAAGGAAGTCCAGAAATAAAATCAACAGAAAAACGCATTTTTTCATTCTGTCTTAGCCAGAAGTTTTGTATTATTGCAAGTGCCTGTAATATTATTTCTTTTGAAGCTCTTCTGGAAACAAATTTTAAGGCTTTATCTGATAAGGACTGTATTCCGACAGAAAGTCTGTTTACTCCACATTTATAAAGGGTTTCTAAAAATTCAGCATTTATATTCTCTGGATTAGCTTCAACAGTTATTTCAGCTTTTGAACTGCATTGAGGTATAATTACATTAAACAGTTTTTTTAATTGATTTATGTTTAATAAACTGGGAGTTCCACCACCTAAATACAAAGTAGAAAAATTATTAATATTAAACTGATTTTTTCTATAATTTAATTCTTCAATTAACAAATCAATATAAGAATCAGGTATTATATTGCAGGGAATCGAATAAAAATCACAATAAGCACATTTAGATTTACAGAAAGGAATATGAATATAGAGAGAACAAGTATTTTTCAATTATTCTTTAAGTTTTCCAAAACGACTGAAAGGAAAATACCGTAAAAAAGCTTTACCTTGAATTTGATTTTGTAAAACTGGCCCCCAGATTCGAGAATCTATACTTTCAATACGATTATCACTTAATAAAAAATATTCTTTATCTCCTAAAGTGATTTCTTCCTGATTTCCAGGAGCTCCGATAGTATTATCAATTTTATCAGAGACTTCTGATTTTGAAATAATATCATAATTAAAGTTAATTAATTCGAATTCTGTAAGAAAATGAGAACTTCCGGATTCTTTAATCTTTACAACATAATTATCAATATAAAGAGTATCACCAGGAAGACCAATTAGACGCCGAACATAAGAAAAATCATTTGATTGGGTTTCAAAAGGAAAATATTTTTGAAATGAAATAAAACCAGCTACAGAATCTACAAATTTTCTAAAAAAAGGTAGTTTTTCTGACCTTTTTTCTGTTACAAAAACAAGGTCCCCCCTTTGAAAAAAGGAATTTTTTGAATGCAGCGGAGTTATAAACACACAATCTTTGGTTTCAAGACCAGGATTCATAGAATCTGAATTAATTATTACAGGAAAAAGAATAAATTTTAACAATAAATTGATAATTATAAATATACTTATTACATAAAAAATACCGGCAACGATTTTATGATAAAAACTGCGTTTCAAGGCATAATCGTAGTCATGAATATTATTATACATAATATAATTTTATCATATCTTGCAGTCTTTCACAAGATAACTTATAATTATTTATATGAAATCTGCATCTTCAAAAACAATCGCACAAAATCGTAAGGCCAGATTTGACTATACAATTGAAGAATCCTATGAATGTGGAATCGAACTTAAGGGAACAGAAGTAAAATCTGTAAAAGAAGGAAATATCTCTTTTCCTGATGCTTTTGCAGAAATTTATCGTAACGAAGTGTGGCTAAAAGGGTTTCATATATCGGAATATGTATTTTCATCAGTATTTAATCATAATCCGGACAGACCTAAAAAATTATTACTTCATGCTGATGAAATCAAACGCCTTATCCGAAAAGTAGAAGAGAAAGGATATACATTAATTCCACTGGATGTTTACCTGAAAAACGGCAGAGTTAAAATAAATCTCGGCGTTTGTAAAGGAAAAAAACAATACGATAAGCGTGCTGATATCAAAGAACGTGATGTCAAGCGTGATTTACAAAGAGAGTTTAGGAAAAGACTTGATGGTTAGTTTTTTTAATAAAAAGTGGCTATTACTGTCATTTTTTATTTTGAATCATTTTTTTATTTTTTCTCAAACAGAAAGACCATCGTTAGGTTTTTATAAAGTTATTTCTGATTCTTCGGATTTAGCTACTGTAAAAATGACACAGGAACTCTTTTATTCACAAATCAGTTCATTAAATCAATATATTATTATTGATCATCGGGACAAAGTTTTTTCTGAAAATGAATCTTTTCCAGAAACTGTTGCCTTTTATTCTAAAATCTCTGAAAAAAATGGAATCTGGACCTGTAATATTAATATAGTTAATTCTATAGATTCTAACAAACTGTCAGACACAAAAACCTATGATTCTTATTATAAAATTTTAACAGAAGCTAAAATGTTTATTAATCAGCTTTTTTCTGAACTTAAACTGAATTCTGAAAACACATCATCAAATATTCCTCTTGAAATAAAACAAATGCAGGATATAAATGTAGAAACTCTTGCTGGAACATGGAAAGGTGAAGATTTTATTGATAAAATTATCATATTACGTGGTGGACGTGGATTTGTAATTTTCAAAAATGGTGCCTCAATGAATATTTCTCTTTCAATTGAGAACAATAAAATAATTGCAAAACAAACAAGCAAAACAAATGCATCTTATTTTCCTGACATTCCCAGAGCAAACGCACTTGAATTTGCTCCAAAAGCTTCTCCTATAAAATATGAATTTAATTTACAGGATACTAATACTTTAATCGGAAATAAGGTTACGCTGGGTTTTCAAAATGAAGTAACCACAGAGGTTACTAGAAAAGTACAATGGAACAGGCAATAAAAAATGAAACTCGATTTTCTGGAATCATGGTTGGACAATTTTTTAAACTTTGAAAAATTACCTAAAAAAAATATTTTCTGGCTAGATACGATGCAGTTCTTGTGTCAAAAATTTAAATATCCGGAAAACAGTTTTAATTCAATTCATATAGCAGGTTCAAAAGGAAAAGGCTCGGTATCTGCAATGATAAGTTCAATTTTAACTGAATATGGAATACAAACCGGGCTATACACTTCTCCACATATCACGGACTTTTTAGAAAGAATTACCTGCAATCAATCATTTTTCCCTGAAGAAATTTATACAAATGCTGCAAAAGAATTAATTCATCCTGTTAATGCTTTAGTTACAGATCAATTACCAGGTAAACGCGAAATCACCTGGTTTGAATTAGTAACTTTATATTCTTTTTTAGTTTTCAGAAAAGCAAAAGTTCCATGGGCAGTTTTTGAAACTGGTTTAGGCGGTAGACTGGATGCAACTAATGTTTTATCTCCACAAGTAAGTGTTCTAACCCCGATAGAACTTGAACATACGAATTTTCTTGGTGATACATTAGAAAAAATTGCAGGTGAAAAGGCTGGCATAATTAAAAATAATACACCGGTTTGGTCCAGTGCACAGAACAATGAAGTGAAACAAGTTTTTAAATCGGTAGCATCAGAAAAAAATTCTTCCATTTATTTTGTTGATGATTATTTATGTAATTACTCTTTCAAGTATAAAAAAAACGGAATGAAAATTTTTCTTGATATAGACAAATTTTTTATCAGACCGCTTGAAACAACTTTAAAACTTTATGGTGAATTTCAGGTATTAAATGCTGCACTTGCAGCTCTTGTTGTCAAAACTATTTTTCCGAATATCCCCGAATCAATTATTGAACAGGGTTTAAGTAAAACTCATTTACAGGCACGTTTTGAAATTATTGAAAAAACTGATTTACTTCCAAAAATTATAATAGATGGTGCTCATACATTTAGAAGTCTAAATTTTACTTTGGAAACCTTAAAAGACATGAAATTTAAAAAAATGAATTTAATTTTTTCATGTGCAGCGGATAAAAACATGGAACAGATGATTCCATTATTTTTTAAATCCAGAATTAATTTTCAAAATATTTTTGTTACATTACCTGGTTTTATAAAACAAGGAGATTTTCCTCAATTAAAAAAAATTTTTTCTGAAGCTGTTAAAAATTATAATTCTAAAACAAAATGTTTTTATAATGAAAACTGTTCTGAAGCTATTAAGCATGCAATTGAATCAAGTAAAACAAACAATTTACCTTTATTGTGCATCGGTTCTTTTTATCTGGCTAGCGAATTGAAAAATGAAATTTCTTCGATGATTCCCAGTCAGGAAAACTAAGTCCTGTTGCCTCAAAGTTCATTAGAGAATTATTTGTTAATTCCCGTTCATAAAGTAAATCTCCTTGAACAGGAAATCCACACCATGCCAGATGACATCGTACCTGATGGCGAAAACCATTTGTAATTTTACAATGTGCCGTGTATCCTGAAATATTATTTTCTAATTGAATAATAGTCTCATAAACTTTATTGCCGCTTTTTTTTAATGCACTTTCTGAATTATTTTCTTTTATTAAAGACACAGGACGAACCTGACTCCCCTTTTTAGAATAAGAGCGAAAAAAACTTTTTACAGATACAGCTTTTCCTTCAATTAGATTTTGATATAATTCTTTTTCAAAAATAGGAAATGAAGAATCTGGATTTTGTTTTGAACATAAAGCCGTATATTCTTTTTCAATTTTATTTTCCTTTTGAAGTGTTGTTAAAATATCATAAGATTTTTGATTTTTAGCAATTAAAAGTAAACCACGGGTTGCTTTATCTATTCTGTGAATTAAACCGTATTCAATCTTTTTTTTTGAATTTATGTTTTTAATTTCAGGATATGTTTGTATTGCAAAAAATAAAGCATTATCTGTTTCATTTTCTTCTAAGGGAGCAGAATTTATTCCAGCACTTTTATCAATAATTAAAAAATTATTGCAATCATAAATAATTTTTATCGGCATATTAATTATATATCTTCTTCTGACATAATTCTTTTTGGATAATGTTCGTGTAAATATTTCAAAACTTTTTTGAAACGAACTGGAACTGGAGATTTAAATTCCATAAATGTTTCCTGTCCAGGAAGTCTTAATGAAAGTAATCTTGCATGCAGCATTAAAGTTGCACCAGTAAGATTTTTATCAGGTTTTCCATATATTGGATCTCCGGTAATCGTACAACCAATAGATTTTAAATGAACTCTTATCTGATGGGTTCTTCCGGTTTTTAAACGAATACGCATAAGTGAATATGGACCATAGCATGCAATACAGGTATAAATAGTTTTTGCAGTTTTACCTTTTGATTTATCTTCAGTTACAATAAATTTTTTTCTGTTTCGAGGATCACGTATTATATTGGTTTTTATAGAACCATGTTTTTTTGGGGGGATGCCATTAACTATTGCAATGTATTCTTTTTTAATTCTATGACTTTTAAACTGTTCCTGAAGATAAGTTTCTGTTTCAGGATTTTTTGCAGCTATCAATGTTCCTGTTGTATCTTTATCCAGACGATGAACAATACCAGGTCTTGTATTACAGGACATTGTATCTTTTTTGTATGAAGAATTCTGATTTTCCCAAAAATACAGCAAGGCATTAGCAAGCGTTCCATGCCAGTTACCACATGCCGGATGTGTAACCATTCCCTGTTTTTTATTTACAACTGTTACATTGTCATCATCATATAGAATATCTAAAGGAATATTTTCACTTTTTATGTCAGAAGGAATTATTTCTTCCCATTCTAAAATTATTTCATCACCATTTTTTACTTTTGCAGAAAGTTTAGATTCCTTACCATTTAATAATGCTTTTTTTATTCCATTTTTAATTCTGGATCTGGAAATATTCTGTATATCAGCAGTAACAACATATTTATCAAGGCGCATTGAAGAACTTTCAAGAGAAACTATTGTTTTTATTGTCATTTAATCTGTGCCTTCTTTAGTTTCTACTTTATCTAAAATTAATTGTGAATCTGTTAAATTATCAAATTCATTCTTGTTTATATCAGAATCAGATTGATAAGGAGTTGAAGCATAAGGATTTTCAATTTTTATTTCTGGTAGTTCACGTTCTTTTATATCAATCTGAACAGTTTCTTCTGAATTGTTCATTTCTAGTTGTTTTGCTTTTTTATTTTGTTTAATAATTGATAAAACCGTGTCTGTAATTCCAACGCAGATACTCAGCCCGATTCCCCCGGCCAAAATTCCGATTTGTTCTTTTTCTGTAAAAGTATTAGAAGATGAAGAAGATTTAGCAATAGGATTTACAAAACCAGCATCGTGATTTATAAAGGCAATTCTAATAATTTGATAACTTAAATTCGAAAGCAAAACCGTAAAAGGCAATGACCCCAGTGTAATAATTTCAGTTCTTCTGATTGAATGAAACAAAGGAGAAAATTCATTTTCAGAATATTCCTCAGGACTTGTTGATTGAGCATAAATTAATGAAGAAATAAAAATAATCAAGATAAAAAATATTAATTTTTTTTTCACTGATAATTCCTTTTTCCAAAAATTGCAGTACCTATTCTAACAAGTGTAGAACCAAACTCACAGGCTATTTCATAATCACTGCTCATTCCCATAGATAATTCTGTAAACGGTAATTCCGGATAATCAATTTTTGTCTGGTCTGATATATCTTTCATCATGGAAAAGGATTTTTTAATTAAACCAGTATCCTGAGTAAAAGGTGCCATAGTCATAAAACCTTTACAACAAACTAAACTGGATTTCGAAGCAATATCAATAGCCTTATACAAATCGCTTTTGTTTAAAAATCCTGATTTTGATTCTTCTCCTGTATGGTATTCAAAAAGCAGGTTTACTGGTTTTATTAAATCTAATTTTGAAGCCTGTTTTATTATTTCTTCAACTAATTCTATGCGGTCAACAGATTGAATTGTGGTTATGTATGGTAAAATTGTTTTTACTTTATTTCTTTGAAGTTGACCTATAAGATGCAGTTCAATATTTTTATAATTTTCTAAAAGTTCAGGAAATTTTTCCATTGATTCTTGAACACGGTTTTCTCCAAATAAAGTAATACCGGCTTCAATTGCCTGAATTATTTCTTCTGAAGTGTGAAATTTACTTACTGCCATAAGTTTTACTTCATCTGGATTTCTGTCTGCTTTTTTACAGGCCGCATTAATTTTTTCTTTAATCTGAATTATATTTTCTTTAATCATGACAAATCTCCCAGCTAACATCCGAAAGCTTTAGAATTTCTTCCAATGATAATTTTTCTGCACGCAACTCAGGATTAATTCCAGTTTTATTTAATACTTCAAGAGCTTTTTGTGTATCATGATAAAAGCCAGAAAGATTGTTTTTTAAAGTTTTTCGTCTGCTTACAAAAATGGCTCTTAAAATTTTTAAAAAATGTTCAGGATTTTTACAGTCTGGAAATTTTTCTTTTTTTACAAATTTTACAGCACGAGAATCTACATTTGGTTTTGGCCAGAAGGAAGAAGAAGACAAATCAATTACATTGGACAGATTGTAAGCCCACTGACATAAGACAGAAAAGGAAGAATAATTTTCTGTATCAGGTTTAGCAGTCATCCGCATGGCTACTTCTTTTTGAACAGTAACTACAGCTATATCAAAACGAATTTTTTCTGAGATCATGTCTGCAATGATTACAGATGCAACATTATATGGTAAATTACCAAAAAACCTGTCTGGAATTCTGGAACCGTTATCTATAAATTCATTTTTCCAGTTTTTTAATACATCGCCAGGTACAAGTTTGAATTTTCCATATCCTGTTTGCTGCTGATAATCATCTGAAAATATTTCAGTAAGAACATTACAAAATCCCCGGTCTATTTCAAAGGCCGTTAAATTTGCTCCACGTTTTAGAATTTCATGAGTAAGACAACCTAAACCTGGACCGACTTCCCAAACTGTCATGTTCTGGTCAAGTTCTAATGCTTCAGCAAGTTTGATCCGTGCTTTTGGATTAATCAGAAAATTCTGACCGAATTTTTTTTGCATAGCCATACCATGGGAATCTAAAAAGTTCTTATAAAAGGAAGGAGAATCGTAATCTATCTGTATCATTTATTCCTCAATTTTTTCAGTTAAATACTATTGGTTTAAACTGTGCAAAAAAAATAACACCTTTTTCTATTATAATATAAATATAATTTAAAAGTAAACCTGAAACATTAATTAAAGGAGGAAACAAAAACGAAAGAATTACTAAAACAAAACCTGTAATTAAAAATATATTAAATAAGTCACTGGTAAAAACACTTGAAAGAATTCCAACTGGAGTTAAAACTTTAAAAAATTTTACTGTAATCATTGATGTAAAAAGTTGTGCTGATACTGAAACAGAAAAAGCTTCTGAAAATTTTTTAATGAGAATGTATGAAAAATATTTTTTAAAAAAATCACTTAATAAAATGATACCAGTCAATGCCATATAAGAAAGTATAAAAGAAACAGAATAAACATCATCACTTCGAAAAATAATCTGAATTAAAAATGAAAGCGACAAAACTGAAAGCATGCTTATTTCTACATTTAAATATTGACAAAAAGCAATAATTAAAAAACACAGGAAAGCACGAAATAAAGAAGGAGAAAAACCTGCAAACCAAACAAAAAACAATACGAAAAAAATTGAAAAAATAAATGATTTTTTTTTGCCAAAGAATATTTTCGTTACATTTAAAGTAAAACCCGAAAAAAACGACAAATGCATACCAGATAATGCCAGAACATGTGATAAACCTGACAACCTGAATGCTTCTGATAATTTTTCATCAGTGTACTCTCTTGCTCCTGACAATAAAGCAAGCAATAAACCGCCTGCTTTTCCCCATTGAAACATTAGTCTTTTAAACTGCATTCTGAAAACTGCACGTATTTTACAAAACCAGTTTTTATAATCTATACATTCTGCCTGAGAACAAATAAAAAGCTCGTTGGAAACATATCCTGTTAATATGACATTAAGCCCCTGTTCTAAAACAACACCATTAAAATCATAAAGCTTTCCAGGAAAATGAGCTTCAACAATTTCTTTAGGACATAGAATATTTATAGTACCTGAGGTTTTTATATTTGAAATCTTTGATATAATTTCTGATAATTCTAATTTAAAAAAATAGTAATTTCTATTTGAAGTTATAGCAGGACTTGTTTTTACATTTCCTTTAATTGTTGAAATTTCATTCGAACTAAAAAGTGAATAAAATTGAGAATTATTGTTTTTTTTGATTATGCCGGTATAAATTAAAACCGAGCAAAAAATAGCTGCAAATTGAACAACTGAAAATGTTTTAAACTTCCACTTTACCACTTAATCCTCGCGAGAGAATCGCGGGAAGCATTAATGATTTCTTCAGAATACGTTGAAAAAGAAATAACATAAAGTAAATAGTCAAAACTGGATTTTTCTCCAATAACACCTAAAGCCTTAATAACAGCAAGGACAACATCTTTATCATAGGTTCCAGTCTGTTCAGTTTCCATGTTTAGGAAAGCAAGATAGGAGGCCAAGGCCTTTCCAGATTCTGCCGTTCCTAAATTTGCAAGGCAATTGATTATTTCTACAAAATCTTTGCTGGAAATTTTATTCAGTGCAAATTGTTTTTTTGCAAGTTCAAAATATCTGATTGCAAGTGAAGAAGCTCTAGTCCAGGAAGATTCTGAGATTTTTTTCATTGCCTCTAATTGTAATATACTGATTTCATCAGGAATGCTTTGCGATTCTTCACTACTATTTATAGTGATTGCGAGTGCATTTTCGGCGATTTCTTCACAAAAAAAATCAGAATTCTGCTGTTTTTTTTGTGAAATTCTATATGCTAGAAGTTTTTCTGATGGAGGATTTCCTGCAATTATTGCAATAATATGAGAACGATTTTCACTTGCCATATTGCCCAATGCATTTTCAACCTCTGTTTTCAAAACAGATGGTAACCCCTTGGAAAGACAGGAAAATAAAACATCAAACGACGAAGAATCTGCACAAACAGCAAGAGTATGCACTGCATTTGAAAACATTAGTGAATTTTCATAATCAGGATTTTCTTTAAGAGTTTTTTTAACATATTCATTTACTAACTGAATTAATTCAGAAGTATCGCCAGATAATTCAGGAATTTTATTGATAACAGCAGTTTTTATTTTTTCATCATCAAAATAAGTATAAATTCTCTGAATAGTATAAATATTTTTTTCCGATGTTTTCTGACCAGCATTTTTTATAGTTTCTAAAACAAGATTTTTAAAATCTGGTTCATTTTCAAGTAAAGTGTAATAGTTAGAAACAAATGTAAATGACGTTTCATTTAAAAAAGATTCAGCACCTGAACCTGGAGCCTGCTTTAAAACTGATACTTTATCTGAAAGATTTCCTGCTATAAATATACGGACAAGTTCATCTGCACTTAAAGAAAAAAGATTTGAAATCATAAAACAAGAAAAAATAATCATTACTAAAAGAAATTTATTTTTTTTCATTATCATCCTCCCAGGGAGATTCCGGAAGCGGTTTAGACTGTCCAAAAAGAACACCATTAGCATCTTCTACATCTGGGTTAATTGTGCTGTTTTCTGAATTTGCAGAAATAGTATTATCAGAACCAAAAACTTTTTCCAGATTAAAATCAGAATTAAGTATATTTTCTGAAGGAATATTAAAGCTTTCTTCGGAATCTTTCTGTGCAAGAGTAGTAGCTTCAAGAACTTCTTTTTCATCCTGAGGAAGCACATTATATACATAAGTTAAAATAGAATTCTTCATTCTAGGATCAACTTCTTCAGCTTCAAAATGAAGTCTTGACTGATTTTGATTTTCAAGATATTCAACACCTTTAATAAATCCATGCATAACAATCAGAGATTCATCAATTGTAAACTGAAGCTTTATCTGCATATTTTTCTGAGCTTTTCCTCCAATCCGGATAAAAGCTCCACCTTCAGAAATATCTTCAATTATACAGCGTAAACCTTCTGAACTTTCTGGTGCAGATAAATCTTCTGTTTCAGATTTTACAACATACAGTCTTGCAGGTATCTTGCACTGGCATCTGACAGATTTTCGTTTTTGAGCACGAATCAGATTATCAGTATGTTCAAGGTTTAATACAACTTTACTGTTATATACACCAGACTCTTTTACAAAGGTATCAAAAATATAATTGGCATCATTTACGCGCCACAAATATACACTGACTTGTTTTCCGACCCAATCTTCTGCACCTATAACTATTAAATTATTTTTAAGCGGAAGAGATATCGTTAAATTTCTTCCGTTTCCTAAAACAGTTGAAGAAAAGATTCCCTGCCCTTTAACAACAATTCTAAGTTTTTGTCCGACAGAAATACCTTTTGAAGATTTTAACCCTCCTTTTTGTGAAGGTTCAAGTTCAACTTCAGTTCTATATTGATAAAGCTTTGTAAGGAATTCCTGCGTTTCTTTTGAATTTTCTGTATGATTTGCTTTAGCCCGCGAAAGAACATAAGCAATACTTTTATTAAGGGCATACACGGATAAAAATAATGAAGAAGGATCTTCAAGCCCAGAAGTCTTTGCCAGTTTCCATAATAAATTTATCTGACTAAGCTTAAAACCAGAATCTAAACCTTTAGAAATAAACTTAATTTTATCACTAAAATTCAATAAAATTCTAACAATAATAAGGAGTACAATAGCAATGAGTAAAATTAAAATTACCTGGTACACAAAATTACCTCATTAATATAATATCATATTTATGAACAAGTTTCAAAATATTTTTTATTTAATGCTAAAAAAAAAATATCCTCATGAAAAACAATCGTTGAAAAAAACATTCTTATACTCATTATCAGCCTTAATTATTGTTTATTCTGTCAGCATTATTTTGACAATACTTTTCAAACCTGATTATCAGTACCCGGATATAAACCGCCCTGTGATTTTTTTTCTGAAAATCATTATAACTTCAGTTTTAGAAGAACTAGTATTCAGATTAATTTTACCCGAAGGATTAATAAAACTTGGCAAAACAATAATTAAAAACGAAAAAATAAGATTATTCTATAACTTATTTGTTGAAATAAGCGTCATTACACTTTTTGCAGTCCTTCACGTTTATCTTGGTTTAGGAGGAATAATTAATTCCATTTTTGCAGCAATAATATTCAGGCTTTTGTTTTTATATACAGGACATATTGCTTCATGCTGCTTTACTCATCTTATTTATAATCTTATTCAGGGAATTATACTAATGCTTCAAGTTTTTCTTTAATGTAATCAGCTTTTTCCTTTAATGTAATTTTTCCAGTAGACAGAATAAGTACATTAGGCTGCTTAGCATCGATTCGAACTTCTCCATTACTTTGTTTTATCAGTTTTAATACTTTATCAATATTAATTTTTGATACACGTGCAAATTCTACTCTAGCCTGCTGGTTTCTTTCTTTTAGAGAAATGATATCCAGTTTTTTACAGGTTATGCGGATTTTGGATAAAGACAATAATGCTTCGACTTCATCTGGAACAGGTCCAAATCTGTCAAATAATTCTTCATAAACATTTTCAATTTCTTCTTCATTGCTGATTGAAGCAATCTTTTTATATATTTCCATTTTAGTCTGTGGATTATAAATATAAGTTTCAGGAATAAAACCTGTATAATCCAGTTCCAGGAGAACTTCATTTTCTGTTTCATAATTTTCATCAGTTAATTTTTTTACTGCTTCTTCAAGTAGTTTGATATACATATCAAACCCGACAGAATATACATCCCCAGACTGGTCTCTTCCCAATAAATTTCCTGCTCCACGAATTTCTATATCTTTCATGGCAATCTTAAACCCACTGCCTAATTCTGTAAAATCACTGATAACCTGAAGACGTTTCATTGCAATTTCAGATAACGCTTTACCTTTTGGATACAATAAATATGCATAAGCTTTTTTGTCACTGCGTCCGACCCGGCCTCTTAACTGATATAATTGAGAAACGCCATACATATCCGCCCGGTCAATTATAATGGTATTTACATTCGGGATATCGATTCCATTTTCTATTATTGTCGTTGCAACAAGAACATGGAATCCCCCCATTTTAAATCTTCTGAAAATATCATCGAGCTGCTGACTTGTCATTTTTCCGTGAGCAACATCTACAACCATTTCCGGAACAAGCTGTTCAAGCTTTATTCTTGTTTCTTCCAGCGTTTCAACACGATTATGCAGATAAAAAACCTGGCCTCCTCTTTCTGCTTCCCGACGGATAGCATTTGCAATTCGTTCTTCATTATATTCATCTATTACAGTTTCAATAGCATGTCGGTTTTGCGGAGGAGTTGTCAAAAGACTCATATCCCTGATTTTTAATAAACTCATGTGTAAAGTTCGTGGTATTGGAGTTGCACTCATAGAAAGACAATCTATATTAGTTTTTAATGATTTAAGTTTTTCCTTATCCTTTACACCGAAACGCTGCTCTTCATCAATAATCATTAAACCAAGGTCTTTAAATTTTACGTCATTCTGGATAATTCTGTGAGTTCCGACAAGTATATCAATTTCACCAGCTGCAAGTTTTTCCAGAATCTTTTTTTGTTCTGATTTAGCAACGAAACGAGATAGCTGAGCAATTCGAACTGGAAACTTTTCAAAGCGCTCCAGACAGGTTTCATAA
>JAEEGL015371651.1_pt1 | contig 32709 bp, 25 predicted proteins | sample 9134231 | NCBI WGS metagenome assembly JAEEGL01 (sample SAMN16246548, study PRJNA631951) | gut metagenome | biome: gut microbiome; feature: rumen; material: fiber-attached | host: Bos | place: Iran: Karaj | collected 2018-10
CGTGGTGGTAATCACTTTGTTTTTGGCTGGATGGATCATGGCCAACAAGCTTGGCCTCGTCGATGGCTACGACTTCGGCGCAGGAGCCTATTACTATGCCGACATCCCCACCGAGCAATACTCGGAAATCGACCACGAAGGTGCCTACCAGACCTCCGTGCCAAAATGGATCTTCTACGTCCTCTTCTTCGCCTGGGGCTGGCTGATGTGGCGGCTATGGGTGTGGATTGAGACGAGAGGAAAGAAATAGGCAACAAATACCCAAATTCCATTTTTTCTTTGTAACTTTGCCACAATAGAAAACAATGGAATTTCATGCAAATCCCTGATATTCAAAACATACTATCCGAATTGACCCGCTCCATCGGGGAGATTCCCAATGAGATTCTGCCCATCGCTGAGTCGGGCTCGGCGAGGAAGTATTTCCGTATCGTCACCGACAAATGCAGCCTGATTGGCACCTATAGCAGCAACATCGAGGAGAACGAAGCCTTCCTCTGTTTCAGCAAGCATTTTCATGACCTTGGACTTAATGTGCCTGAGGTGTTTGCCGTCAACGCGGAGCGCACTTGCTATCTGCAAAGCGACTTCGGGGATGACAACTTGTTTGCACATGTGCAAAAGGCTCTTCTATCGGGCGGCCCTTCGACTCCTTCGACAAGCTCAGGAACCGAGGGCTCAGGGACCTTATTCTCTCTTTACAAAAAAGCGCTGAGGCATCTGGTGAAGTTGCAGGTGCTAGGACACCAAGGCCTGGACTACACGAAGGCATACCCCACCGAGCGCTTCGACCGGCAGGCCATCATAGATGATTTGAACTACTTCAAATACTATTTCGTCAAGCCACACGAGGAAATCGACTTCAACGAGACGCGCTTGGGCAAGGACTTCGAGGCCTTTGCCGACTTTGTCAGCCAGGCACCTTGCGACTTCTTCATGTACCGCGACTTCCAGTCGCGCAACATCATGGTCAAGGACAATGAACTCTATTTCATCGACTTCCAAGGCGGACGCAAAGGCCCGTTGAACTACGACGTGGTCTCGCTGCTCTATCAGGTGAAGGCTCAGATTCCGCAAGCCGTGCGTGACGAGCTGGTCGAGTATTACAAGGCAGAATTATCCCGATACATGAGTCCAGAAGCCGTCAAATTCGACATCTACCAGCCTTATTTCGTCTACCTGCGCCTGATGCAGGTGCTGGGCGCCTACGGATTCAGAGGCCTCATCCAAAAGAAATCGCACTTCATTGAGAGCATCCCTTACGCTTTGCGCGAAATCGAGTCATTGTCGAATGTCACACCCCTTACGGCTTACCCCGAGCTGCAAAGCGTCATCAGTCAACTCAACAAGTTGGACGCCAAATATAATGCACTTATCGCCCCGCCTGCGGGCAAGTTGACCGTGACTATCAATAGTTTCTCGTTCAAGAAAGGCTATCCCGCTGACTTCAGCGGCAACGGCGGCGGCTATGTCTTCGACTGCCGTGCCCTGCCCAACCCGGGCCGCGAGCCCCAATTCAAGACCAAGACCGGCCGCGACTGGGAGGTCATCGACTACCTCATGGCCAAACCGCCCGTCCACGTCTTCCTCGACCACGTGAAAGGCATCGTCGGGCAGAGCGTCGACAACTACCGTGAACGGCATTTCAGCAACCTGATGGTGTCGTTCGGCTGCACGGGCGGACAGCACCGCTCCGTCTTCTTCGCCCAGACCATCTTTGACTGGCTGAAAGCCACCTATCCCGACATCCATCTGAAACTTAACCACATCGAACGCAAGATCACGGAGGAGCATAACGCATGACACACGACACCACAGCGATGATACTGGCCGCCGGCTTGGGCACCCGCCTCGGTGCATTGACCCAGGACAGGCCCAAAGCATTAGTCCCGCTCAACGGTAAGCCCTTGCTGCAGCATTGCATCGAGGACCTCATCGCAAACGGCTTCCATCATATCGTCATCAACGTACACCACTACGGCGAGCAAATCATCGACTTTGTGGAAAGCCATCGTTTCGATGCTGAGATCGAAATATCCGATGAGCGCGACCTTCTCATGGACACGGGCGGCGGCATCGTCAAGGCCACTCCCCTATTTGAGGGTTCAAAAGCCGTGTTGGTGCATAACGTTGACATTATCAGCAACGTCAACCTCGGCGAGATGTGTCAGCAATTCATCAATTCAGGCGATGATGCTTGGCTGCTGACGCAAGACAGGGAGACCAACCGCAAGTTGCTCTTCCGAGACGACCAGCAACTCATCGGCTGGCGAAACAAAGCCGACGGCAACTTCAAATGGGTCTACGACAGCTTTGGCCAATACCAAGAAATGGCTTTCAGTGGGCTGCATTTCTTTAGAAGCGACCTGTTCGCCGAGTTTGAGGTGAAACGTTCAAGCGTCATCGACTTATACCTTGATTTGGCCAAGACCAACCGCATCCTCTCCAAACCCATCCAACCCGACTATTGGTTCGACTTGGGCAAACCCGAGCAACTGGAAACCGCCGAGAACTATCTAACCGCACAAGTGCAATGAGCCACGACACCTTCCTTTCCCAACTGGCCAAACACCTCCAAAGCCAATACGACCTTGGACGACAAGAGCTCACGGTTGTCTTTCCCAACAAGAGGGCGGCTTTTTATCTACGTGATGAGCTGAAGAAAAACAGCCAGAAGACCATCTGGCTGCCTCAGATGATTTCCATCGAGGAAGCCGTCACCCAATGGAGCGGCATCACCCTCGCCGACAGCATCGACATGCTCTTTGAACTCATCGACATCGATGCACAACTGCATGTGGAACAGAACAGCGACCTTAATGTCTTCGGCAGTCAGGCGGCGCAGATGGCCAAGGATTTTGACGAGATTGACCAATACGGCATCGACGCAAGAGGCGTTTTCAACTTTGTCTTGGAGAACAAAAAGCTCGGCCTTTGGGACTTTGACACGCTGAAAAGCAAAGAAAAGGAACAGAAATACCTCCAGTTTTTCCATTCGCTTCACGACTATTACCTTCGCCTCCGCGACCGCCTCGCCTCACAAGGCAAAGGATATTACGGCATGATCACCCGACAGCTGTCGGAACTACCCGAAGCCGAACTGCTTGAAAAAGTGGGCGACGGGAAGATTGTCTTTGCCGGCTTCAACGCCATGACCACTACCGAAGAGCGCATCATCGACACTCTCGTCAAAAACGGAAAGGCCGAGATTGTGTTCGACTACGACAGCTATTACCTCGACGACCCCAACAACGAAGCCGGACACTTCGGCCGCCTATACCATGCCAAGCATCCCAAGTGGCTGAAAGACGGCGTCTCCGACAAATTGCTCACCGAAGAGAAGCACATCCATATCATCAGCGTCAGCGGCAACGCATTGCAAACCAAGGCCCTTCAAGACAAGCTTCAGGAGACCAACGACAACAAGCAAGCCGTCGTTCTCGCTGACGAGCACCTGCTGATTCCCGTCTTGAACGCCATCCCAAATAATGAAACCTATGGCAGTTTCAAGGTCTCGATGGGCTACCCGATTGCCAAGACACCTGTCAGTCAACTCGTCAAGTCTTATTTCGGGCTGTTCCGCCACAAGAAGATCACCCGTACCATCAACGACAACGGCATCGTACGAGCGGCCGAAGGGTGGTACATCTGGCCCCTCCTCAACCTCATGGACCTTGAAATCGTGAAGATTGTCTTCCCGAAAGCCGAGACCGACGCCTTCAACCGTTGGAAGACCGAAGCAGTGAGTTCAGGCAAGTTCATCTTTGAAGAAAAAGACCTTGAAGAACTAAGTCAAGCACCTAATATCCAAGCTTTTCTGCGCATCATACTCACAGGATTGACAGAGAACACACCCAAGTCAACGTTGGGAGTCCTCAGCGAGCTGTTGGCCCTCATCACCCATACACTATTGGACAAAGACGACACCCCAAGCTTGCACTTCCTCCTCAACCAAGTGAGCGAAACAGGGAAACACATCAGCCGTCTGGCACAAATTGCCAGCAGCAACGCGAAGTATGTCAAAGACCTGCAAAGCGTTGAGATCCTGTACCGCCTCGTGGCGTCGGGAGCCAGCATCAAGCTGAAGAGCAACGAAACAGAGGGGTTCCAGATCATGGGATTGCTCGAGACCCGCAACCTCAGCTTTGAGCGGCTGCATGTGCTCAGCGTCAACGAGGGCATCCTACCTCCCGACAAATCACAAGGCAGCTTCATCCCCCACTTCATCCGTAAAGCCTATGGGCTGCCTAGTTATGCCGAAAGCCAGGCCGTGGTGGCTTATCACTTTTACCGCTTGCTACAAAACGGAAAAGACATCTATCTATACTACAACTGCTTAGGCGAGACCTTCGGCGGCGAAGCTAGTCGTTTCATCTTACAGATCAAGCACGAGCTGGCCAAAAACGCCAACATAAAAATCACGGAAGAGACGTTTGGCAGCGAGGCCAAATCATCGCTAGAAGTCAAGGCACTCAGCACACAGAAAGCCGAGGCTCTGGACCGCCTGCACTACCTCATCGGGGAGAAAGGCCTCTCACCCTCAGCCCTGTCGACCTATCTCAACTGTCCTTTGAAATATTACCTTCACTATATCGCCCAGATCAAGGACGACAGTGTGGAAGAGGACGTGGGCATCAACGACATCGGCACCGTCATCCACGATACGTTGGAGCTGCTTTTCGCCGATTATCTGCCCCATGACGGGAAACAACAAATCATTGACAAAGAACTGTTCGACAAGGTGATACGGCCCCAATGGGAGACGAAACGCGACCAAGCCATCGCCGCCAAATTCCCCAACGGTTTCCCTGACGTGGGCTACAACTACCTCAACCACGTCACTATCGATCAACAGCTGAAGAACTACCTCTCCTACACCTCCAAACAACTGGAGAACAGCACGTTGACCATCCTTGAGACCGAAGGCGAATTGAAGACCACGCTCGCCACCAGTCAAGGCGGCAGCGTCTTCTTTGGCCGCACCGACCGCATCGACCGTTTCGGCGGCCTCATCCGCGTCATCGACTACAAGACCGGCCAAGTGCACAGCGCCGACCTCAAGCTCCCCGTGCGTCGCAACAGTGAGAGTGACCTCGATTATCTGAAACGGATTCCAGACAAGGCCTTGCAGCTTTTGCTGTATAAGTATCTGTATCTCAAGAACAACCCCACCCTTTCGCCTGAACTAGTGAAGGGAGCAATCCATGGTTTGAAATACGCCCACGACATCGAGTTTGACCTCACGAAAGCCAAGCCGAAGAAAGAGGACGCAGATGCCGACGCCGCCTTTTTGGACGACAGCAACTTCATCACCGACATGGAGGCCATGCTCGAAGCCCTCGTGGTCGAGATGCTCGACACCGAAAAGCCTTTCGTGCAGGCCGAAAACGATAAGAAATGTGGATATTGTGAGTTTAAGCTGATTTGCAAGCGATAAATCAATTCAGCACGATCTCATGGATTACTTCCCTCCCTACCACCTCATTTAAATTCCTAATCAGCAGGGACTTGGAATAGCTCAGCTCGTTACGTAAAGCATCACTATCAACGCGCACATAGAGCACGCCGTTTTTGATGGAAAGGTCGATAGTGTGCGTGGCGATGAACGGCCCGACCACTTGTCTCCATGAGTTGATGACTTTCACCTCATACAAATACTCGGAGCCACGACGCTGCTCGTAAAACTCCTTGATAAGGTCGCCAAGCGGCTTCACGTCATAGTAAACCATCGCCGCCTCCTATCTCTTTGACTTGCCCTTTAGTGACTTCAAAAATCTTATGGTCGATGTCGGTGTTCTCAAACAGTTGCTCTATCCTACTCCGTTGCGTGTCGGTGATGAACACCTGACCGAAATGGTCGTCGCCGACCAAACGGACGAGCTTCATCACGCGCTGGTCGTCGAGTTTATCGAAGATGTCATCCAGCAACAAAATGGGCTTATAGCCGATCTTCTGGTAGTTGAACTCAAACTGCGCCAAACGAATCGACACCACAAACGACTTCTGTTGTCCCTGTGAACCGAAACGCTTCAGCAGATGACCATCCAACTCAAACTCCAAGTCGTCCTTGTGAATGCCCACGTTGGTATAGCCCGAATAACGGTCCTGCTGCAGGCTTTCCTCAAGCAGTTCATTCAAAGGCTTCTCATCGAGCCGCGATTGATAGACGACATTCACCTTCTCCGTGCCACCCGAGACGATTTCGTAGTAATGCTGGAAGATGGGCAGGAATTCCTCCAGAAACTGGCGGCGTTTGCTATGGATGTCATCGGCATGCTGCGCCAGCTGGTCTTCCCAAAGACGAAGCAAGTCGCGGTCAAAGGCGTGACGTTCTGCAAACTGTTTCAGCTGCATGTTGCGTTGCAACAAGGCACGGTTGTATTTCAGCAGGGCGTTGAGATACAAGGGGTCAAACTGCGAGATGACGCCATCAATGAACTTGCGCCTAAGGTCGCTACCCTCGTTGATGAGGTCGCGGTCATAAGGCGAAATCATCACCAAGGGAAACTTACCGATGTGGTCGCTGAGACGGTCGTATTCTTTCTTGTTGAAGCGGAACGACTTCTTAGCGTCGCGTTTCTGCACACACGACACCAGCTCGTCGTCCTTTCCGTCGTGCGAATACACGCCATGGATAGCGAAGAAATCCTGTTCGTGGCGGATGTTCTGCTTGTCGGTGGCGCCGAAGAAGCTTTTGCAGAAAGAGAGGTAATAGATGGAGTCGAGGATATTGGTCTTCCCTGCCCCGTTGAGGCCCACGAAACAGTTGACGTTCTCCGAAAGCAGCAGGTCAGCCGTTTCGCAGTTCTTGAAGTTCGTCAGCTTGAGTTCGTGGAGAAACATCTTTATATGACTTCGGGACTTCGGGACACGGGACTTCGAGACCATTAGTCCCGCAGTCTCGCAGTCACGAAGTCTGATTAAAACTTACTCAAATCCATGCGGAGCGTCAGGAAGTTGGGCGAACCCACGATGTTGTTGCGCGAGCGGGCGTAGTCGATTTGGAAGGCCTTGATCTTGATGCCGAAGCCTGCCGAGAAACCGACCAGACTGCGCCTTTCAGGCACGCTCATGTTACGGTAGGTCTCGTAGTTGTAGGAAGCCCTCAAGAACAGGTTCTTGCCGATAGCCAGCTCTCCGCCAATCAGCAAATGACATCCTAGATTGGTGAAGAACTTGGAGGCCTTTGATGGCTCGTTGTACTGGCCCGTGACAGGATCGTAATAACCGGCGAGATCCAGCGGGTCGTCGTAGAGTTTGTTCCAATGTTGGATATCCTTGTAACCCATGACAATGGTCAGCGGTAGGTGGTCGAGTTTCTTGGAGGCCATGAAATCCATCGAGAACGGCAGCCATTTGTTTTCCACATTCATCTCCTGGCAATAAATCTGGCGCCCGATGTTGCGTGCGGCGAGGGTAAAGGCCCAGTTGGAATACGACCAGTAGGTGGCGGCCACATCCACACCCAAGGCACCGGCACGACCCGCTTCGTATTGCACTCCTGCATATTTCAGGTTGGCGCCGATACTCCACTTGTCGGTCAACTCACGTCCCCAACCGAGTGTGACGGCATAGTCCGAGACATTAAAGGTGCTGCCGTCGGTAAAGCCGCTCTCGGAGGCATACTGCATCGCACCGTAGTTGTAGTATTGCACCGAAGCCGCGAAGCTGCCCAGACTCTCGAAGGTATGGCTGTATTGCGCCGTGGCATAGTTGGTGCCCATCTTGAAGTCGCCCACATACGACAGCGTCATCTGATTGTTCATCTCGGGCGAGATGGCCGAAGGGTTGAAGACGGCCGTCTGGAGGTCGCCGTCATGCACCGGCAACGGCACTCCGCCCAAAGCCACCACACGGGCCGAATTGGCATCCGTCAAGGCACGGTATAGGCCATTGGTCACCTGAGCGTTGGCCTGTAGAGCGGCGAAAGTCAGCAAAAAGGCAACTACCACGTAAATCTTTCGCTTCATAGTTTTACATTTTTAGGATAACGGACACCGTTTTTATTTATTGTCATTTTTCGCATTTATTTGTCAATCAGGCCCAAACCCGTCTTGACGAGCTTCCCTTCATCCTTGAGCACCGTCGATAGGCGGTCGAGCATGCCGTTGACGAAGCGACGGCTCTCCGATGTGCTATAGAGCTTCGATATCTCAATATATTCGTTGATAGTCACCTTGACTGGGATTTCATGGAACTGCGTGAACTCGGTCAAAGCCATGAAGATCAAAATGATGTCCATCAACGCCAGGCGCTCATAGTCCCAGTTGGAGATGTTGGCCTTCACCAGCTCCATATATTCGTCGGCATGGAGGATGGTCTTCTCGAACAGCTTGGTGACGAAGGCCTTGTCCTCAGCCTCATCCTTGTAGGCAGGAGGCAGCTGAGTGTCGGCATTGAATGCGGCAGGCAGCTCGCTGATGAACTTCCACAGCAGGTAGACGGCAATCTGATAGTCGCTGTTGAACGAAAGGTCGCGGTCGGAATAGTAATCGTAAAGTAACCCGTTTTCAGGCATCTCATTTTCGATTACCGTGACCAAGAACTTCTTGTCGTCGGCAAACGAGTCCTTCCCATTGGACATATACTCTTGATACTCATCGGTTTCCGTCAACTTCACAAACATATTTCGGATGAAATCCTCGCGCGAGTCAACCCAGTTGATCTTATAGTTCTCCTCAAGGGATTGCAGATGTTTGTTGTCTTCCAACGCCTTGAGAATCCGATTGTTGACAAACTTCATATTGGGATTCAGATCCTCTTCGGTAGGGAAATGCTTCAGCTTGTTCTCCTCAATACGGCGTTCGGCAAAGCGCTTCACCTCGACCCAGAAGGTAAGCTGGTAGACAAACAGCTTATATAGGTCGTCGATGCCCTCCAAGAGATGGCGTTCGGCTTTTGGCAGGTCGGAACTCTCGGACTGATGATAGGCGTAAATCTCCTGCAACGCCTTGACTCTCAAGAATCTTCTATTCAACATAGGGTTGGATGTATTTATCGTCAAAATAATGTGCAAAGATAAGAAAATAATTTGTTTGGATTCAAGAAAAAAGTCTATCTTTGCATTTACTTTTATCCGCAAAACTAACTCATAAATAAGAACAACCATGAAGAAAAAATTCATCTGCCCAATCTGCGGGTACGTACACGAAGGAGAGGAAGCCCCCGAGCGCTGCCCTCAATGCAAGCAAATCGTCGAATGGAAAGTCGTTGACGAGAGCGCTGCCCTGAACTTTGTCACCGAGCATGTGCTTGGCATTGCCAAAGGCACTGGCGACGACATGATCAAGGACCTCAACGCCCACTACATGGGAGAGGCCACCGAGGTCGGCATGTATCTGGCCATGAGCCGTCAGGCCGACCGCGAAGGCTATCCCGAGATTGCCGAGGCCTTCAAACGCTATGCTTTTGAAGAGGCCGAGCACTGTGCCAAGTTCGCCGAGCTGCTGGGTGATGTGGTTTGGGACACCAAGACCAACCTCTACAAGCGCATGATTGCCGAATGCGGCGCCTGTGAAGACAAGATGCGCATCGCCCGCGTGGCCAAGGAGCGCAACCTCGATGCCATCCACGACACCGTCCACGAGATGGCCAAAGACGAAGCCCGCCATGGCAAAGGCTTTGAGGGTCTTTACAAACGTTATTTTGGCGAATAATCACAAGCTTGTAGGGCTGTCGTATTACGGCAGCCGCACGGTAATTAATCCGCGTCTGCCACGGTGTGACAGCCCTACAAACCAACAATTAAACGATTAAACAATAAACGATTCAACAACTATGATTAGCAAGAAATTAGCAAAATCCATTAACGACCAGATCAACGCTGAGATGTGGTCGGCTTACCTCTATCTGAGCATGTCGCAAGACATCTACGCCAAGGGTTTCCATGGCATTGCCCATTGGTTCAAGGTACAGTTCTTGGAGGAACAGGCACATGCCGCCATCATGATCAACTACATGCATTCGCAAGATGCCAAGGTCATCCTTGCCCCCATTGCCAAAGTGCAGACCGAATGGAAGACCGTTTTGGCCGCTTTTGAGGACACTCTCGCCCATGAGAAGAAGGTGACTGCCATGATCAACAACCTGTGCGACATCGCTGATGAAGACAAAGATCGCGCTGCCGCTAACTTCCTCGCCTGGTTCATCGACGAACAGGTGGAAGAGGAAGAAAACGCCCGCGACCTCGTCAACCACTGCAAGATGATCGGCGACCACATCGGTGGCATGATTATGCTTGACAAGGAGCTCGGTGCACGCGAGTACCACACTCCTGCCCCGCTGAAGTAATCCTTCAGACGGTAAGAAACGAAAAAGCTCCGCTACTCAATGAGCAGCGGAGCTTTTTCGTTCATCTATTGAAACATCACAATTCTCCAGCCTGTTTCTTGGCCCAATACTCCTTGAAAACTTCGTAGTTCTTTTCCAAGAGCGTCGGCGTGTCGAGGCCATAGGGACACTTGCTGCTGCACTGGTTGCAGTGCTTGCACTTCTCAATGAGTTTCATTTTCTCGGCCCATTCCTCGGTGAGGTAGACGCTATATGGTGCGCGTTTCAAGAAGAGGCTCATGCGGGCGCAGTCGTTGATTTGGATACCTGCTGGACACGGCATGCAGTAGCCACAGCCTCGGCAAAACTCACCTGACAACTCCTGACGTTCCTTCTCAATCTTGCGCCATGAGGCCGAACTCAATTCTGGCTCGTGATCTTGGTACGAAAGGAACTCGTCCAGCTCACTCTCCCGCTGTATACCCCAGATGGGCAAAGCATGGTCAAATTGGTTGAGGAAGGCGTAGGCCAAGGCTGAGTCGTTGATGAGTCCGCCCGCCATGGCTTTCATGCAGATAAAGCCCATATTGTGCTTGAAGCAGGCCTCCACAATCTTTTGATCGTCCTCAGATGAGAGATACGAGAACGGATATTGCAGTGTGTCGTAGCAGTCACGCTCGATGGCTTCCATGGCCACGTTCTGGCGGTGGTTGCTGATGCCGATGAAGCGCACCTTGCCTTGACGTTTGGCAACCTTCATGGCATCGTACAAACCCTCTTTATCGCCCGGACGCGGGCAATAGGCAGGATTATGGAATTGGTACAAATCGAGGTAGTCTGTCTTGAGGTTTTTCAAGGTGGTGTGCAAGTCTTTCCAAAAGTCCTCGATGGTGGTGGCACCCGTCTTGGATGCAATGATGACCTTTTTCCTTCTGTCGGCGAAGGCCGCACCAATCTTCTCCTCACTATCAGTGTAGAAACGCGCCGTATCGTAAAAATTGATGCCGTTGTCGAAAGCCTTATGCAATAGATACACGGCTTCCTTTTCGCTGATTCTTTGGATGGGCAAAGCTCCGAAACCATTCTTGTTCACCTTCAAGTTGGTCTTGCCTAATGTAATGATCTTCATGACTGCCTAATTTGCCACAAAAATACAAAAAGAATTGAAATACACCAAATTTCGGGGAGAAAAAGTTAATTATCAGTTAGCCTCCCATGTCATTCCTGCCAGCCGCGCATGTCATTCCAACGTGGGCCTGTGCGCAAGCATGGAATCTATGCGCGGGGAACTATAAGTATGACTTCTATAAACCGCCTCCCATAGATTCCCGCTTCCCCACATTCCTCTGCTGGAATGACATGGGAGGCTTGCTTTTACGCCCAAAGCAACAATCCGCCGCAAATAATCAAACCCGTGACAAACAAGTCGATGATGCAGAAGCCCATGATGTCTTTGGCATTCAGTTTGGCTATGGCTAAAGCTGGAAGAGCCCAGAAAGGTTGGATGAGGTTTGTCCAAGCATCACCCCATGAGATGGCCATGCCCGTCAATCCAGGAGCCACACCCAAAGCGGCACCTGCCGTGAACATGATCGGTGCTTGGATGGCCCAGTGACCGCCACCCGATGGCACGAACATATTCAAAATGGCCGCACAGAAGAAGGTGAACAAAGGATAGGTCTTGGGCGTTGAGATGGACACACAAGCGTTGCTCACCACCTCACCCAAACATATTCCCGACGCTCCAACACCTGTGATGATACCCATGATGCCTGCATAGAACGGGAACTGCAACAAGATGCCTGCCGCACCACCCACCGACTTGCCGAAAGCTTTGACATAGGCCAAAGGTGTGCCGTGCAGGATGACGCCCAAAAACAGGAACAGCATAATGACCGCACCAAGGTCGAAGCTGCCGCCTTTCACGAACAGCTTGATGACCAAATAGGTCAAGCCCAACAAAGAGATGATCCACGAGAGCACACGGCTGTTTTCCAACTTCTCGGCAGGTGTCGTGGCCTTCACGGTGGGTTGTGACTCTTCTTCATATAATAAAGATGGCTCAATGGCCACCACATGCTCTCCCTTAGGGTGCATCAGCGCGTTGACCACCACAATGGCCACGATGACCACCGCCACCATGATGAGGTTCTGATAGGTCAGGATCGTCTCGTTAACGGGTACAGGCTGGGTGAGTGTACCATTGGTAACCTTCTCAAGATTAGATTCAATCGATGCCATGGTCAGCGGGATGGAGCCTGAGAGACCGGCGTGCCACACTACGAAGCCGCTGTATGCCGAGGCGATAAGCAGACGGTAGTCCACGCCACGCAGCTTCTTGGCGATTTCCTTGGCGAAGATGACACCCACGATAAGGCCGAAGCCCCAGTTGAGCCAACAAGCCAAGGCTGATATGCCAGTCACCAAAGCGATGGCACCGGCAGGGGTCTTGGGCAAGCCCGCCAAGGCACTGATGCCTTTCTTGATGGACGGTGCCGCCGCCAAAGCCGAACCCGTCACCAACACCAAAGCCATCTGCATGGCGAAAGCCAATAACGACCACACTCCGTTGCCCCAATGCTCGACCACTTCAAGTGGAGTTTGTTTGCATACGGGCATGGCGCTGATGAAGGCCAACAAGGTCAGCACCACGGCAAAAATGAAGGGCTCAGGCAAGTATTTTTGAACTAACTTAACGCAAAAACGAATGATTTTCTGGAACATATTTGGGATTTAAAGATTTAAAGATTTAAAGATTTAAAATTCAAAGATTTAATGAGATTCCCCTGCGGGGAATGGAAGTTTGTGTTTTTGTTGACCGGCGGCGGTTGAAGAGCTTACAGGTTGAAAACAGTCTTTTCCGCCGCATTTATAACTTACTGTTTCTCTATTCCCCGAAGGGGAATCTACTTGACTGTACTCCACTTCTTCCAAAAACAACGCATGGGCAGGCACTGAGGTGCCGGCTTCACAGCGGTCCTTACGCTCAATGACAGCACGGAACTCCTTCAAGGTCATGCGCCCCTTCCCTATCCCCAACAGCGTTCCGACAATGGCTCGTACCATATTACGCAAGAATCGGTCAGCCTTGATGCGGAACACCAACATACCGTCCTGCTCAAACCATTGCGCTTCCATGATCTTGCAATTATTGGTTTTTACCTGGGTATGCACCTTCGAGAAGCTCGTGAAGTCCTCATATTCGAAGAGCAAATCGGCAGCTTCTTGCATTTTGGCGATGTCCAAATCACCGTACAGGAAGTAGGCATCGTTGATGTGGAAGGGATTCTTCGTACGCGTGATGTAATAATGATAGGTGCGCGACACGGCATCGAAACGGGCGTGCATCTCTGGCGCAACTTGCCAAATCCGATAGATGACTATATCCTCTGGAAGGAAAGCATTCATCTGATGGGCAAGAGCTTCCGTGTCTTTCAGCTCTTGTTCCATGTCGAAATGGGCGTAATAGTTCCTTGCATGGACACCTGTATCTGTGCGCCCGCAGCCCGTAATAGACACCGTTTGTCCTAACTTGAGGCTCAGACATTGCTCCACCGTCGCCTGCACGCTGTCGGAATGCGGTTGGATCTGGTAACCATGGTAGCGGCTACCGTTGTAGGCCATGTGGATGAAATAACGTGGCATCGTGGTGTTTTGTGCCGCAAAAATATGTAATTTTGCGCTCCATTTGTAAGGTCATGAACATTTTGTACCAACTCAACGACGATGACTGTTTCTTTCCGCCTGCCGACCGTGCCAGCGAAGAGGGTCTTTTGGCCTTTGGCGGCGACCTCTCGCCCCAACGTCTCATCGTGGCCTATGCCAACGGCATCTTCCCTTGGTACAGTGAAGACGAGCCCTTGCTTTGGTGGTCGCTTGACCCTCGACTCATCATCCGCCCCGGCGAAATGCGGGTGAGCAAGTCTCTGAGACGCACGATAAGGTCAGGGAAGTTTGAGGTGAGAATCGACACCAACTTCCGCGAGGTGATGCTGCATTGCGCCGAGACACCGCGCAAGGACCAAGACGGCACTTGGATTCAGGATGAGATGGTGGACGCCTATTGCGAACTGCACAAGTTGGGCATCGCCCATTCATTCGAGAGTTATCAAGACGGTGAATTGGTTGGAGGATTGTATGGCCTCGCTATAGGAAAGGCATTTTTCGGCGAGTCGATGTTCCATACAGTGACCGATGCTTCAAAAGTAGCCTTCTATCATCTGCACCAATTTTTGCAGGCGCACGACTTCAAGCTCATCGACTGCCAGCAAGAAACAGAGCACCTGATGAGTTTGGGGGCTTATGCCATCCCACGGAAGGACTTCCTCGATGAGCTCAAGACTTTGACCAGAGAGGCCTCATTAGTCGGGCAATGGGGTACGGAAGATTGCGAGGAGCTGTACCTCAACATCCAACAACCTGAGAAGTTGCAATTCAGAGCCTACAATATGGATGAAGACGTTGCCCTATCCAATGATTGACAGCAGATTGTAAGCCGACAGACAGAAATCCGACCTGATTTTCCACTTTTTTCTTTGGCCTTTCCGAGATTTTCCCTAATTTTGCACCCATCTTTGGAGTGAGTGGCTTAGCCCTGCTCTTATTGTTTCACCAAAACGGTTTTTATGGATTCACAAGAAGGAATCAAAGTCAGTGTCAACTCAGAAATTGGAAAACTCCAACATGTTCTAGTACATACTCCAGGCCCGGAACTGGAAAAAGTGACCCCGGAAAACGCGCACACCTTCCTGTTTAGCGACATCTTGAACATGCAGGTGGCGCAAAAAGAATACAGCTATTTCAAGAGAGTGCTGCAAAAAGTAGCTGAAGTCCACGAGATTGGCGACTTGTTGACTGACATCCTGCAGATGGAAAGCGTCAAGAACGCCATGGTTGACCGCGTGTGCAAGACCGAGGACAAAGGTTTCCTTGCGCCTTATCTGAAGTCGCTGTCGGCCGAAGAACTCTCGCGCCAACTCATCGAAGGCGTCCGTCTGGAAAACGTCACCTTTATCAACAAGGATCCTTACGCCTTGCTGCCGATTCCCAACCTTTTCTTCATGCGCGATGCGTCGTTCACCATGTTCGACAACATCATGATCAGCAACATGGCCACAACAGTGCGTGCCCGCGAGTGCATGATTCTGAACAGCATCTACAACCTGCATCCCCTGTTCGACACTAAGGTCATCAACCCTGTGTTGAGCTACGACATCCATGGTGAAGGCACGGTGGAGGGCGGCGATGTGCAAATCATCCGCGATGACGTGGTGATTTGCGGCCTCGGTTCGCGTACCAATATGCACGGCGTGGAGGCATTGGTCGAGCACCTGAAGACCAAGCCCGGCGTGAAGCACCTCATCTTCCAAGAACTGCCTTTGGAGCCCGAATCATTCATCCACCTCGACATGGTGTTCACCATGCTTGATGTCGACAGATGCATGATATACGAGCCTGTCATCATGAACAGCAAGTACAAGACCTTCCATATTACCGTCGACGGCCAGAAGGCCATCGGCAAGGAGGTCTCAGACCTGCTTGAAGGACTGAAGGAAATTGGCATCGACCTTGAGCCTGTCTACTGTGGCAACAGGAACAACGACTGGGCCGCACGCGAGCAATGGCACAGCGGCTGCAACTTCTTCTGCCTCGAGCCTGGCAAGTTCATCGGCTACGGCCGTAACCAACACACTTTGGAGGCTTTGAACAAAGCCGGTTTCAACATCGTCACAGCTGCCGATGTGGCCAACAACAGAGTCAACCTCGACCATGTCAAGAAGTGTATCGTCGCCTTCGAAGGCAACGAACTCTCGCGTGGTGGCGGCGGCGCCCGATGCATGACGATGCCGGTGCAGCGAATGGCTGTGGAATGGTAAACAAAATGAAAATGGCGCTCGATTGAGCGCCTTTTTTATTATTCTATCGTCACCTCATCCACCATAATCCATGCCTTTTGCCCCGAATAAGGATGCCACTCGGGCAAGACGCCTTGGTTCTCCACTTTCACGCGGACGAACTTCCACTGCTTGCCGTCGGTGCGAAGACGGGCCTCAATGCGGCCAAAACCCTTCATCTTGTTGGGACGGTCGAAAACGGGCAACTCGGCCATCTGCCAATCGGTGAACTCCTTACCGTCTTTCGAGAAGCTGACCCACACGCCCTTGGGCCACATCACCCAGGACTGCGGCTCATGGCAAAGGCCAATTTTCACTATATTGATTTTGGTCGGCACGGCCAACTCGATAGTGGCCTCCATGTCGACGCCTTCAAAGCCGAGCCAATCGTTGTAAAAGTCGCCGAGCATGCCTTTCTTGCCGTCCATCAAGGCAATGTCGGCATCCTTGCCATAACGTTCCGCAGGCGGGTTGACAAAGGTCGTGCTCTTGATGTTTAGGCGGTTGAACTGACGTAAAGCCACAAATGAGGGCACGCTGCCTTTCTTGAAAGCCTTGGCCTTGATGGTCGTGGTCTTGAGGATAACGAACGGCGATTTGTAGACCGAAGACTTTATCGTAGGCTCGCTGCCATCGGTGGTGTAATGGATCTCCGCCTTAGGGTCGGCGCAAGTCATGGAAATGTTCAGTGGACGGTTGAACATACGGAAGTCCTCCTTCCCTGCCATCGCCGCCTTGATCACAGGAGTAGGAACCATCAAGGAATCCGCATTTGGCACTTGGAAACGGTACAACTCTATCGGGTCTTGCGTTTGTGTGTTAAACGCACGCAGCAACACCGTATATTCATACACCTGATTGCCAAGCACATACTTTTCATCCACACCCGGACCGCAAGTCGCCGTGCCGATGGGCGCCTGTTTGTAGTCCACATTGACCGTCAAGAATTCCGTAGGATTCAATTGGTTGATGCGGCGAGCAGCTGTAAGGTTCTCATCATCATAATTGTAGATGCTGAAGTTGAAAGGGTCGGGCATGGTAACGAACAAGCCCGTCTTTGAATTGTCGCTCATCAAAGCCATCCAACGCGTTTCGGAATTGTTACCATTGTCCTGTGGTACAACGTGTTGCTCAAACAGACTTAAAGCATCGGTTTCATACAATCCTATCTTGCCAGAGGCATTTCGGTCAGGATAGTTTTCCGTGTCCTTGCCGAAATAGTTCACCTTCTTGTAATTAAGAGGCACACGGAACTGCAGACCAATCTTCGGCAAAGAAGTCACCGTCTCCATCGGCTCAACGCGGTTGGTGATGCTAATGTTGCCCTCACCATCAATGAGATACACTTTGTTGACCACAATTTGCAACTGCCCCATACCGTCATAGTATTCTACAGCGGCATTGACCGAAACCGTGTTGTCATCAAGCCGTTCGAAATGCAGGCCGCCTGTCTTGGCAGTCAGGTGTTGCAATCCTGCCTTCTTCCAACGTGGCAAAGCCCAACTGTCGACTTCATCGTTCAAGGTCGGAGCACGCCAGAAGTTGTCTCTCAATTCGCCTTTCAAAAGTTCCTGCCCGTTAACGACATAGGAATTAATGGCACCCGTTGCCTTATCGAAAGACACCGAGAAATCATCATTGTAAACCGAGCCACTGCCCGAATTGTATTGCACTTGTTTTTCCTTCACCAAAGGCTCCAACTGTGCGGATGGCCAATCCAACTTGAACTCATCATAAGCAACCTCCGTTCCCGCAGGCATAATTGGCTGGTCCTCCTTGGTCTTCACCGAGAAACGAATGAAGAATTCCTCGCCCGGGTTGCCATAGATACGCAAACGATCGATGTTAATCTCTTGTGTGCCAAAAGGTTCGATATCCAATTCACCTTTACCTTTCATCAAGGTCTTTTCCGCTGAGAAAATCTCAAAATCGCAATCGAAGGCCGAGGCGTTGGTGAATGAAAGCCAGTTTTTGGCCTCAAACTTTCCCCAAGTCAAGTCCTTGGCTGTGAACTTAATGGGCTGATATACCTTCTTTACCTCGGCGGCGTGATGGTGCGGGGTGCGGTCACTGCTGACCACACCGTTGGCGCAGAAAGCATCATCATCGCCCACACCGTAGGCATGACCGAAGTCTCCGCCAACGGCCAACCAATCCACGTTTTTCACGCTATCGTGGACGATGAAACTCTGGTCGACCCAGTCCCAAATGCAGCCGCCTTGCAGTTGCTCGTTGGCTTCAATCACGTCCCAATAGTCCTTCATGCCGCCCATGCTGTTACCCATCGCGTGGCAATACTCCACCATAATGAAGGGTCGATGCAGGCTATCAAGACCCTCATCCACAAAGCGTTGCAAGTACTTCGGACTGGCATACATCAAGCCGATGGCATCGGTGTTTTTGTCGTAAATGGCTCTCTCGTAGGTCACAGAGCGCGAAGGGTCGCGTTGCTTCATCCACTCGTAAGTGTATTCAAAGTTCACGCCGTTGCCGCACTCGTTGCCCATCGACCACATAATGACCGAGGGGTGATTCTTGTCGCGTTCCAGCATGTTGCGGTTGCGCGACCAAATCATATCGCGGTATTGCGGGTCTTTGGCAAGACTCTTTTCGCCATAGCCTTGGGCATGGGATTCGCAGTTGGCCTCGTCCCAAACATACAGACCATATTTGTCGCAGAGTTCATACCAATATGGGTCGTCGGGATAGTGGCAGGTGCGCACCGTGTTGATGTTCATCTGTTTCATCAAGGCAATGTCGCGTTCCATCGACTCACGGCTGATGACATGACCCGTGTAAGGGTCATGCTCGTGGCGATTCACACCTTTTATTAATACATACTGCCCGTTGATGAGCAGCTTGCCATCCTTGATTTCCACCGTGCGAAAACCAACGTGGTTTTCAAGGCGTTCAACCTCCCTACCCTTCTTGTCCAAAATCTTGATTTCCAAGCGGTAGAGATTCGGGTGCTCTGCAGACCACGGCTTGATGCTAGGCAAAACATCGTCAGCTTCCATAATGAGATATCCTATCTTTCCAACTGGGATGGTGGGCTGACCAACAGTAATGGGTACTGGGGTGTACATCAAAGCTTCGGACAAGTCTTCTTCTATTTTTAAAATCTCTTTTTCATCGGATTTGATAGTTAATTCTATCTTTTCTTTTTTCAATTCTTTGCCTGTTCGATTCTCAAGTTTAAAACAAATTTGAAATGTGCCTTTTTTGTATGTACTATCCAAACCTGCATAAAACTCATAATCAGCGATATTCAGTTTCGGCTTGGAATAAACCACCACATCACGCTCAATACCACTCAAACGCCAGAAGTCCTGACACTCAAAATAGGAGCCGTTGGAGAAACGATAGACCTTGACGGCCAACGTGTTCTTCCCCACCTTGACGTATGGCGTCAGGTCAAACTCAGCATTTGTTTTGGCATCTTCCGTGAAGCCTACAAACTGGCCGTTCACCCAAACATAATAAGCAGACTTCACTGCACCGAAGTTAAGGAAGGTCAGGCGGTCCTTCCATGTCTCGGGGACATCAAACTCCGTCAGATAGCAGCCTACAGGGTTATCCACCGTCGGGGCAAATGGCGGCTCATTGGGACGGAACTCGTTGTCCACATTGACGTAGATAGGCGTTCCGTAGCCGTTCAGTTCCCAATTGGCCGGCACCTTGATGGTCTTCCAACCTGAGGCGTCGTAACCTTCCTTGTAAAAGCCTATTGGCGCCTTCGAGGGCGAGTCCACCCATTGGAACTTCCAGTCACCATTGAGGCATTGCGACCATTGTTCTCCCGAGGGAACGACGTTCGTCCGCGGATACAAGCGGTTGATTTCATAGACGTTGACATCGTTCCAGGCGTTCAGCTCGGCTTCGGTCTGGGCTTGGAGGCCAACGAAGGCCAGGAGGCTGATTAGGGTAATCGTTAGTTTTTTCATTTTTCTATGTATAAGGACTATGGCCTATAGCCTATGGCCAATGGCAGCTTTTTACGAGGTTGGAACTTCCTTTTTTCCATAAAGCTGCCATAGGCCATTAGCCATCGGCCATCGTTAATTATCAATTACTTCCAACATATTTCGGTGTTCATCTGGAATCCGCTCCGCCTTGTTCGCCTCGCGGTCATAATACACGACCACGGCGTGGCACAAGGTCTTGACTTCGCCCGTTTCAGCATCTTTCAGGCATTGCTCCATCTTGAAGCTGGAGTTGCCTATCTCGAGGACGCGACTCTCACAAACAATGGGGTCGTGGAACAACACGGGATGGCGGAAGTCCAAGTCCACATGGACAAGGACGTACTTGAAGGTCAGCCAATCGATTTTGGCTTGAAAGACATGCTCGAAGTAACGGCTACGACCCATGTCGAAGTAATTGCACTGCGCCCCGTTGTTGACATGGTTATACGGGTCGAGGTCGCTCATTCTTATTTGGATAGGACAAGAGAACATTATAATGATTTATTGTTTATTTGTTTATTTGTTTATTTGTTTATTTGTTTATTTGTTTATTTGTTTATTTGATTATTTGTTATCTTTACTTCCTTCAATACTCTTTTGTTCTTCTTCTTTTAATCTCATGGCCTCTTTTGCATTCAGTGAGGTTACCACAGCCTTTCCTGTCTTGGCTTCCAACTCCTTGCGGGCATTCAAAGCAACCTCTCCACCTTGTCGAGCCACATCAGCATGCTCGGCAAAAGTTTCTGGATTTTGGCTTTCGGAAATATCCTTCGTAGATAGTTCAGCCAACATATTCAGCACCAATTCACGATTGGTCATATTGTCGCGCAAATTTTCTTTCTTCAAGCCCTTGAACTGTTTGTATTCCTTAGCCGTCATGCCTGACCAGGTGCTATAGATAATGTCCGTTAAAGTAGCAAACTGAACACCTTCTTGCAAGCCTCTACGTTTCCATTCATCAGTTAAATCCTTTCGAATTTCTATGGATTTCAGTCGTTGATTGATCCATGCATCAGAATAACCCATACGCTTGTAATCCATCATGGCCTGCTCAATGCTCAATTCAGGATCTTGCATTTGGTCAAGACGAAGGGCTGCCACTTGTGCCATCCATTGCTTGAAAGGCTCTGCTTTGGGCGACGGAATAGACTGGATAAGTCGGAAAAGTTGCTCTGTATCAGCGACATCTGTTTTGTATTTCTTACCATCAGAAGACTGCATCTTCAGTTGGTTACAATTTGTAACCGACTCATTCCCTTCTTTAATCAACCTGTGTTTTAGGACTTTCCAATAATTCCGTGGATTAAGACTATCGGTCAACACTGCCACTACATCAACAATTGAGAAATACCATTTCTCCTCTACATCATCCCACAAGGCTCGAACTTTCTTCTCTTCGAAGAGTTGTATTTTGTTGTGTTGTGTCATACCATGATTAATTCTTCTCGTATTCGAAATGAGGTATCGGCTGTAGCTTAAAGAGATTGGTGATGTGCTTGTGGTCAATGAGGGCCTTGGTCTTGGGGTCGTTGCAGACGCCCGTGCGGATGTAGTTGTCCAACACGGCATAGGTAAAGCCAAGGTTATCCTCGTCGCTCTTGTTGGTGAGGCCGTCAGAGGGCGTCTTCTCCACCAACTCGATGGGCAAACCTAACTCCTTCCCTATCGCCTTGACTTCCTGCACGGTGAGTCCGCCCAAAGGCGAGAAATCACCAGCGGCGTCGCCGTAACGCGTCGAGTAGCCCACCCAGTCCTCTGAGAGGTTGCAGGTGTTGGCAACACGACCGTTCATCGACTGTGAGACAGCATACAAAGTCGACATGCGCAGACGCGGCGGCAGGTTGATGGTGGTCTGACGGCTTACCTCAGCATCCAAGGTGCCGAGCTGTTCGCGCACCGCCTCGATAAGCGTGTTATAGGTATCGCCGATGTTGACGCAGCAATAGCGGATGCCCAAATGATTGATGAGCTTCATGCTATCGTCGATGTCGGGCTGAACACCGTTGGGCATAGTCACGCCGATGACGTGGTCCACGCCAAGGGCCTCGACACAAAGTGCAGCAACCACGCTGCTGTCCTTGCCGCCTGAGATGCCGATGACGGCATTGCAGCCTTTTCCGTTCACTTCAAACCAGTCGCGAATCCACTGTACGACTTGGTCTTTTACTTGTTTTGCATTAAAAGTATACATATTGTTGAATTGTTGAATCGTTGAATTGTAAAGTTAAAGCTGGTTGTTAAACGTTGTTAAACCTATAAAAAGCAGATCGTTGAGCTTGTCGAAATCGAAGATTCAGCGTAGCTAAACGCCGTCATTAATTTTGGTCTTGCTAGTCGGCCCTTCGACAGGCTCAGGGACCTTAGCTTACATGAAACTGCTGCCGCCGATGAATTGGCGTAGCATGGATGTGGCTGGAATCTCCTTGTCGGAGACAGGCGTGAAATAATGCAGGAAACGCAACAGACGGTGCGCCTCGGTGTATTCGTTGCAGTTGGGAGGCACCGTGGCCAAGATACTCTCGGCATGGTTACGCATCACAGCAAATTCCAAAAGATAGGCCGAGTTGAACATCACATCGGCATTCTCCTGATACGGATTAATCCACTTCTCCTCGGCAGCGCGCACACTGGCCCATTGGCTGATGGTCTGACGCGCCGTGAACGCACCCTTGTTGTAGTCGCGCACAATGCGGCGCAACAACCGGTTGTCGTCCGTCGGGATGGCATTGTGGTCATCCAAGGCAGTGCTGGTCAAAGTGGAGATGAAGATTCTAAACTTGGTCGGCTCAGGAATCTTTTCCGTCAGCATAGGGTTCAAAGCGTGGATGCCCTCCAACAGCAAAACGGTTCCCTCCTTCAACTGCAGCCTCTTGCCGTTGTATTCGCGCATACCCGTAACGAAGTTGTATTCAGGCACCTCAATCTCTTCGCCTCTCAACAAAGTCATCAAATCGCGTTCGAGAGCGGCATGGTCGACGGTATCGAAGTTATCGAAGTCGTAAGTACCGTCAGGCAGTTTGGGCGTGTCCACACGGTTGACGAAATAGTCGTCCGTCGAGAACGAGATGGGCTTCAGTCCACAGGCTTTCAACTGGATGCTGACACGGCTGCAGAAGGTGGTCTTTCCACTGCTACTTGGACCCGTAATCAGCACCAAGCGTACAGGGTTCTCGCTGTGATAACGGCGGTTGATCTCCTCGGCAATCTGCACAATCTTCTTTTCCTGCAAAGCCTCTGCCACCTGCACCAACTCCCTCGCCATACCATTCTGACAAGCATGGTTGACATCGCCGACCGTACTCAAACCCATGATGTCGTTCCACTTCAGACTCTCCGAAAACACCTCGAAGGTCTTGGGCTGGTCTTGCATCTCCGCCAGACGGTCGGGATAGTCGCGATCAGGGATGCGCACCAAAATTCCATCACGATAGGCTTCGATGTCCCAAATGTTGAGATAACCCGTGGAAGGCACCAAGCGACCATAATAATAATCCGGAGTTTCGTCCAAGGTATAGTAATCGGTATAAGCTTTCCCACTGGTCTCAAACAGTTTCACCTTATCATACTGTCCCAACTTGCCGAACATCTTGATGGCATCCTCAATGCGGGCCTCATGGCGGTGGAACTGGATGTCCTCGGCCACGATGGTCCTCATCCGCAGCCTGAGCGCTGCGATGTCGTTACCATCGAGAATGTTGCCATCGCTTTTCTTAATACGGCAATAGAAGCCTTTGGAGATGGGATGCTCCATGCTCAACTTGCTACTAGGGAAAAGGTCCTGTGCAGCCTTGAAGAGCAAAAAGCCCAAAGATCGGAAATATACAAGGCGAGCAGTATGGTGAGTTAGGTCGAGAAACTCCACGTCACGGCTGTTGTAGACGCGAAACTTCAAGCCCTGCGAGACATTGTTGACCTTGGCGGAGACAATGGGATAAGGCCTGTCGAACTCAAACTCGGGCAGCATCTCTAGCAAAGTCATGCCTTCTGGAAACTCCTTCGTTGTCTTGGTGTTGATGCAATAGACTTGAATCATGGTTACATGTTGGTTTTTGAAGATTATTCTTTTTCTTGGTTTTGCACGCGGTTCAGGGCATCAATAGCCAGTTTGTAGTCGGGTTGGGTCTTCAGCACATCCTTATAAATCTCGATGGCTTGCGAATAGTCGCCCATCTGTTCCAACACACGGCCTTTGTTGTATTTGGCATCAATATAGGTGGGATTGATGGTCAAGGCCCTGTTGAAATACTCCAATGCCGCCTCGTTGTCCATTAAATAGACATAATTGACATAGCCTTTGTTGAACAGCACGATGTAATTGTATGGATACGTCATCAAGATGGTGTCGTAATGCAGCAAAGCCTCTTCAGGTTCGCCATGGCTTTGAAGGTATAGCGCCAACTCATAGCGTGCCGTAGGAATATCGGGGAACTGCTGTTGTGCCTTGCGCAAATAATCCATCGCGTAGGGCGGCTGTTGGACAGCATAGATACGACTGATTTGCTCAACGGGGTCATAGAAGCTCTCGTCCTGCTCAGAGGCCAATTGGAAGTTTTTCAGCGCATTGATCGTATCCTGCTTCGAAGCCATATAACACATACCTTTCACAAAATAGGCTTTCGGGTTGTACGTCGAAAGGCCCAATGCTTTGTCGACGTAAGCGAAGGCAAGGTTGAAGTTTTGTTGCAAGAGGTTGAGTTCGGCCAGTTTCACCAAGGGACGGCCATCATAAGGGTTGATTTCCACCGCACGGTTGAGCGTCGAGGCGATATTATCCTGGTCGCCCAAGGCATAATACACGTCGGCCAACAAGAGATAGGTGTCCAAATTGTTCGGGTCGAGTTGCAGCGACTTGTTGATGTCGACCATAGCTTGACCAACTTGCTCGTCGGCAAAGTAGGCTTTGGCTCTGTTCACATAAAGGCGGGCATTGGTGCTGTCCATCGCGATGGAGTCGGTCAGCAACTGGATGGCTTCGCTCACAGTGACGGAAGTAGTCTCAGGTTTCGTGGGCGTGTTATCTGTTTCAGGTTTCGGCGTGTTGTTGCAGGCAAAGAGGACGAGCAGCAGGCCGAGGAATAGGATGGATTTTTTCATATTTTAGTTTTTAGGCTACTGGCTGCTGGCTCTTGGCTGCTGGCAGCTTCAAAAGAAGGGAAAGTTCCCCTATTTTAAGCAAGCTGCCAGTAGCCAGAGGCCAAAGGCCAGAAGCCAGATTATTCTTCAGATTTCTCCAAAGCCTCAAAAATCTTGGCCGTCAGTTCATCAGCCAGTTCGGGGTTGTCTTCGATGAGTTTCTTGACCGAGTCGCGACCCTGGGCGAGCTTGGAGTCACCATAGCTGAACCACGAGCCGCTCTTCTTGATGATGCCCATCTCCACGCCGAGGTCGACGATTTCACCAGAGCGAGAGATGCCCTCACCATAGAGGATATCGAATTCAGCCTTGCGGAACGGAGGAGCCACCTTGTTCTTGACAACCTTCACCTTGACGCGGCTACCTTGCACATTCTCGCCGTCCTTGATCTGACTGATTTTGCGGATGTCGATGCGCACGGAGCTGTAGAACTTCAAGGCATTGCCACCTGTGGTGGTTTCGGGGTTACCGAACATCACGCCTATCTTCTCACGCAGCTGGTTGATGAAGATGCAGACGCAGCCCGTCTTGTTGATGGTGGCGGTGAGCTTACGCATGGCCTGACTCATCAGGCGGGCTTGGAGACCCATCTTGCTGTCACCCATCTCGCCTTCAATCTCGCTCTTGGGCGTCAAGGCGGCGACGGAGTCGACGACGATGACGTCGATGGCACCAGAACGGATGAGGTTCTCCGCGATTTCGAGGGCTTGCTCCCCATAGTCGGGTTGTGAGATGAGGAGGTTCTCCACGTCCACACCGAGTTTGGCGGCATAGAAACGGTCGAAGGCATGCTCCGCGTCGATGAAGGCGGCGATACCACCCTTCTTCTGGGCCTCGGCGATGACATGCAATGCCAACGTAGTCTTACCCGAGCTCTCAGGGCCATAGATCTCTGTGATGCGGCCTTTTGGCAGGCCACCCACACCGAGGGCGTAGTCCAGTCCGATGGAGCCAGTCGAGATGCTCTCCATCTTCTCAGCCTCGGCGCCCAGACGCATGATGCTTCCCTTGCCAAAGCTTTTCTCAATGTTACCTAACGTGGCTTCCAAAGCCTTCAGTTTCTCCTGCCTCAGTTTTGCAGCTTCTTCTTGTGTTTTTTCTGTAGTCATGATTGTGGGGTTTTTAAGTAGTTAGTATTTAAAGATTTAAGATTTAAAATTCAAAGATTCAAGATTGTTGACGCGGCCCTTCGACAAGCTCAGGGACCGCTTCACGTGATACATTAATAAAGGGACAAAGATAGTAATTTTTGACATGGTGAGGATATTATGCGGTGAATTAATTTTCATGCTGCAAAGTAAAGAAGAATGTCAAGAGTAAACCGTTGAACAAACGTTTGTTGTCGACAGTAGTCGTTTGTTGTCGTTTGTTGTCGGATATATCATTGGTTTACAACGATTAAGAAAATAGTATTGTTTTTTACAGAAAACAGAGATGTGCTTCATTAAATAGTATTTTTGTATTTTTGACGCAGAAAAAACCATCCTCCATGAAAAGACAGAGAGTCGTTTTAGTCGTTTTGCTACTGTGCATGGCATTGGCCTCTATCGGACAGAACCGGCAGCTACAAGTGATGACGTACAACGTGCGCCATTGCGCGGGCATGGATCTTGTTCTGGACTATGACCGTACAGCAGCCGTGATCATGCGGCAGCAGCCCGATGTGGTGGCCCTCCAGGAGCTGGACAGCATGACCGGCCGAAGCGGACAGCTTGACCAGTTGGGTGAGTTGGCCAGCCGCACGCAGTATCATCCTGTCTTTGGAGCCGCCATCGATTTCGACGGAGGCAAGTATGGCGTGGGCGTCCTCGCCCATGAGCCCCCCTTGAGCACGAGACGTATCCCCTTGCCTGGCGAGGAGCCTCGTGTGCTGTTGGTGGTGGAACTGCCAGACTATGTCATCGCCTGCACCCACCTCGACCTCGAGGAGGAGCAGCGCTTGGCATCAGTCCAACTCATCGTGGAAGAAGCCCAACGGTGGCAGAAGCCTTTCCTCCTTGCCGGCGACTGGAACGACGGTCCTGACTCGGTGCTACTAGCTGCGCTGAGGCAGTATTTCACCGTGCTTACCGCCAGCAAAGCCACCTACCCTGCCGACGCGCCGACAGAATGCATCGACTATGTCGCCGCTTTCGGCGGCCGTGCAGAGGCCCTAGAATCCCATGTCCTCAACGAGCCCGAGGTCTCCGACCACCGGCCCGTTGTGGTTTGGGTGCGGCTGAGATAAGAAACTTTGAGCCATAGATGCGCTACATCCAAACACAAGCGGAGCACCATCACCGCACAGACTGGAGAGACGAATACAAGCACCTCTTGGACGAGTCAGGTGTTGAATATGATGAGCAGTATGCGTTTGAGACAGATTAAGGAAAATACAACAAAACAAACTATTTCCCCATCTCCTCCAACCTTCTCACCAGCACATCCACGCCTTCCACCGCTTTTGCCTTGATATGCTCAAAACCAAAAGGCAACCCTTGCTTCATCTCGCCCGGGTCTATCAGAAACTTAGGAACCTCAAGCGGGGCATAGTCTACCAACCCCGCCGCCGGATACACCACCAACGATGTGCCGATGACAACAAAAATGTCCGCCATTTTCACCAAATACTCTGCCAAATCCAAATCGTCGACATATTCCCCAAACCAAACAATATAAGGTCTGAGTTGTGAACCATCAGCGGCTTTGTCGCCTAATCGGATAGGAACATCAAGCGGATATTCCTTGATACAATTTGAGTCGAGACGATTGCGCGAAGAAGTCACTTTACTTAATTCCCCATGAAGATGGATGACCTTGCTGCTTCCGGCACGCTCGTGCAAGTTATCTACATTTTGCGTGATGATGGTCACATCGTATTGCCTTTCCAAATCAGCCAAAACCCTATGGGCATGGTTCGGCTCCACCTCCAACAAGTTTTTCCGACGGGCATTATAGAAATCAAGCACCGCTTGAGGGTCTTCCTCAAAACCTTCCACGCTGGCCAACTTCATGGCATCATACTTACCCCACACCCCATTTTTGTCGCGGAAGGTGGGGATTCCACTCTCGGCACTGATACCCGCGCCACTAAAGACTACAAGTTTTTGCTTCATAATACTAAAATTAAGTCTGATTAGATTCTGCAAAGATACATAAACAAACTTAAAATCGCAACCTATAACGTGAAGCAAAGTCCCGAAGGGACGACCCTAATTCATCGGAGGTTTCAACCTCCGTAAAACCAACCTCAAATCCGCTTCCTTCCCCAGTCCGCCTTCCAGATGTAAACCAGCGAAATCAGGCCGATGAGGATGTTGTAGACCCACTCGGCGGTCCAAACACCAGCGATTGTGGAGGTCTTCGACATCAGGAAGACATAGACAATGTAAATGATGAGGATGCCGAACTCCAAGGCCATGGCCGCCGTGGTATTGCCCGTGCCCGAGACGGCCTCGAAGAAGGTCATGGAGAAGGCTCCCAACAGCGTGGCGACACAAATTACATAGACCGAAGGAATGGCTGCCTGCGCCAAGGCCACATTATCGGTGTAAATCTGAAGTACCAATTGCGGGATAATCGCCACAGCTGCGACCAATACCACCGAACACAAGAAACTGTTTTTCACCACTTTCCATACGGTCGACATCACCTCGTTGCTTTTGCCTTCACCGATAATGCGACTCGTCAAGGTGTTGGCTGTCGAGGCAAAGGCGATGCCAGGGATGATGAGAATCATATAGGTGCTGCGCACCACAGACGAGACCCCGATGGCCATCTCCCCCATCTTTTCGATCATGACGAAGAAGATGAACCAGGCACCAAATGAGAACAGACGCTGTATCATGCTCGGGAAGGCCACTTTGAGGATGTCGCCCAGCAGCTGCGGCTCCAACTTATGCCAGTGAAACATGCCATATTCCTCATGCGGTATCTTGACGTAAGTGAAGATCCAGAAGAAACAGAATGCCGTGATTTCGGCCAGCAGTGAGGCCAAGGCCGCGCCGCCGATACCCATTTCGGGTAGGCCAGCATTGCCGAAGATCAAGGCCCAGTCGAAGAAGATGTTAACCACAGCCATGATGAGCGTCGAATAAGTGATGACGCGCGTGCTACTGATGCCGACATAGAAGGAGCGGAACAGGAAGTTGAACACCACGAAGAAGATGCCGAACTGCCTGAAACGCAGGTATTCATCTGCCGCCACATAGATGTTCTCCGACTCGATGATGACATGCAACAGCCTGTGGCTGAAGAAGAACAAGATGCAGAACAGAAGAATGCCCAAGCCCAACACAAACGTGGCTCCATGCTGAAACACCACACCGATGCGCTTGTAGTCGCCCTCGCCGTAACGCCGCGCAATGAAAATCTGTATGCCCACGGCAAAGCCCATCGCCAAGGTGGTGAAGACGAAGTAATACAGACCCGCCATCATGGAGCCACTCAACTCATTGGCACCAAGGTGACCCAAGAAAGCAGTGTCGGTGAAGGTGATGATGGTCTGCGCAAGGTTACCCAGCATGATGGGGTATGCGATACGCCAAATTTCTTTGTTAGTGATAGTGGTTTTAATCATGCCGCAAAATTAGCATTTTTCCACTTGCCTTGCGATAACTCCCAATGCCTCTCAGGAAGCTTTCTTCGCTTACCAATTCATTCATCTTCAGGATCAGGGCCAACCAAAGTGTGCGGCGGAGGGGGTGGGCAGTAAATTATAGTATACTTTCTTGTAGCCATCTTACTCGACACTTCATTAGTCGTCCCATTTTCCTCGATCTGGTTTTCTTCCTGAAGCTGCTCCTTTTCCGAAACCTTCATCTCAATGGCATCCATGGTTTTCTGGTACTTGTTCTCTCCGTAGCCTTTCTTGGCAATCCATTCATAGAACTTCTTCTGGTCGGGGAAACATTCAAGGTATTTCTCCACGATTTCGCATAGGAGTTCGTCAACGGTCACGCCGGCCCTTCTGTTGGGGATGTTGCCGTTTTTCACCAACTCCTTACGGAATCTCTCCATCAGGTTGTGTATCATCGTCAAACGCTGGACATAGTCGGTGTGCTTGAACGCATTGGATTGCAGCATCCAATAGTTGTTCTCCCACAACGTGATCATCTTTTCGAGTTGGCGTTCCTTCTTTGCAATCTCGTTTCTATGGGCAATACGGTCTTCAAACATCTTACGGATCTCATACGAGGACATGCCAAAATTGGCCTTGGGTGCGGCGAGTTTCGTGTCCAATATATCCCAAAGGCTGTTTTTCATCTTCCCGTCGGCATCGGCATGTTTCTCGTACCACTCAAACAATTCATTCATTTGGTTATTGGACCAGAATTTCTTTAGGATTTCCATCGTTTTTGCGGTGGCCTGTACCGTCTTCACATAAGGGCATACCTTAATCGAAAAGTCCTTTAGCCCTTCCACTGCAAATCCATGGGCATATTCATAACCGATAACAACGGGGTGCTTGCCTTCGCCCAACTGCTTGGCCCAGTTCTCAGCATTTTTGACGGTAAGATGCGTCTCAAGAAATTCTTTCACTTTTTCGTCATTGGGATTCTTTTTGAGTTTGCCAAAGAAATAGCCGAGTGTCCTGGCCTTGACCTCCGCTGCGAGCTTCTCAGAAATCAAGTCCGCTGGTTCCTTGCCATCAATCAGGCTTATGGCATCTTTCACCAAACTATTGTCGGCCAGCACCTCGCGTGCGGCGATGCCCAAGAGGTCGTTCTCTCCAAGGCCCATGTCATCGGCGGCCTCAATGAGTTTCTCCTTCAATGTCTTTTCCAGGTCGGCGTTGCAGATACCGGTCTGCCATCCGTTGGCAGCAGTGCGCTTGATGAATTCCTTACGGCGCACCGAGTCTTCAGGCGTTAACACTCCGCTAAAGGAGAAATGGCTGGTCTCAAACGAAACGACGCCCTGCTGCAAAGCGTCGGGATCGGGGATCATGTACACGGGACCTTCGGAGTTGACGATGACACCCATCAATTTGTAGTATTCTTCTTTAGGGAAGTCTTTGGGAATGGCAAATCTGACGGTAGCCAATTGTTTCAGGTTAAGGTGTTCTTTGTCTTTCGCGGCCACACAAATAGGTGGTGTAAGGAACTGGTAGCCTAACGACTCCAGTTTTTCCATTTGCTCGTCTGTCGCTGGTCGGCACCTAAGATCCTCGGTTCCTGCCGGCAATTTGACATCGTAGTTTTCACTGTGGAATACACTTTTGCCTCTAAAATGGCATCCAGCAAAGAGCAATGCTGCAACTATAGCGAGCACTAGCATGCAAGGTCTAAGAAAATTCTTTTTCATAGGCTGTGAATTTGATAGTGTATAATAAGTTAATTGCGTGTTAGTTGCTTTGTTTCACCGACAAAGATAGGAAAAAAATCAATTATCAAAAGTTTTTTTTCGATTTCTGATGGCCGAACCTATCTAGCACGAAGCATCAAAAACGCCTTGCCCAAATGCTCCGTGATGTCGGAAGCAATCAACGCCTCCTGCCCTATCTCGTCAGCGGCAAGGTCGCCGGCGAGGCCGTGGAGATACACACCCAATACGGCAGCTTCCTCGGGCGAATAGCGTTGCGCCAGCAGTGAGAGAATGATGCCCGTCAGCACATCGCCGCTGCCCGCCGTGGCCATGCCTGGGTTGCCCGTGGTGTTGAAGAACATCGTGCCGTTAGGCATCGCGACGGTGGTATGCGCGCCTTTCACGATGACGACAAGGTTGTATTTGGTAGCCAGTTCACGCTGCTTCTCAAGACGCTCGAACGAGGTCGAGGTCTTCCCCACCAAACGCTCAAACTCCTTCGGATGCGGCGTCAGGATGGTCTTGGCAGGCAGGAAGGGCAACCATGTGGGGTTGTCGGAAAGGATGTTCAAGGCATCGGCATCCATCACAAGCGGCACCTGCACCTCTTGGATGAGGCGTTTCAAGGCGCGTTCGGTGTCGTCGGCCTTGCCCAAGCCTGGACCTACACCCACAGCATCGAAAGCATCCAGATGCCCGAACATCGAGAAGCAGGTCTCAGACTCGTCGGGGTCAATCATCGCCTCTGGGATGGCGGTCTGCAAAGGCAGTTGGGCCATCTTGGGCAGGTGGACGCTCAGCAGCCCTACACCTGTGCGCAGACAAGCCTTCGCGCCAAGCAAGGCCGCACCCGTCTTGCCTTCGGAGCCGGCAATGAGCAGGGCGTGACCGTAAGTGCCTTTGTGGGAGTATTTTGTGCGGTTGTGCAGTATCGGCTTCACCATCGCTTTGACGGTCAGCAGGTTGTTGGTCTCCACCTCTTCCAGATAGCGCGGGTGCAGGCCGATGTCCAAGACCTCGAATCGGCCCACGTATGGATCATTTTCGGGCAATAGGAAAGCCAACTTGGGATTTTGGAAGGTCAGCGTGTAGTCGGCCTTGAAGATGAAGCCCAAGGCGCTGGGCTGGTCGGCGAAGAGGCCCGAGGGGATATCGATGGCGAC
>JAEEGL013355519.1_pt1 | contig 32702 bp, 30 predicted proteins | sample 9134231 | NCBI WGS metagenome assembly JAEEGL01 (sample SAMN16246548, study PRJNA631951) | gut metagenome | biome: gut microbiome; feature: rumen; material: fiber-attached | host: Bos | place: Iran: Karaj | collected 2018-10
CGGCACGAGCTTGCCTTTGTCCTCCCCTTCCCGGAGCGCGGCGCAGCGGGAGAGAATCTCTGTATAAACAGGTGATTTTACGCTGCCGGTCCAGTGGCTCATAAGACCCGAGGTGGACATTCCGCCTACAGAATTGTTACACTCGATAAGCAGAACCTTTGCGCCGAGGCGACCTGCAGTTATTGCGGCGCACGCCCCCGCGGGACCTGAGCCCGCAACTATAACATCGTATTTCCCCTCAATGGGCAGTTTCTTTGCCTTTTCGGTGTAATAATCCATATTATTCTCCCGTTAATCAAATGATTCGTAAAGTGTGTTTACAAGCCTTAAACAGGATCGGTAATAAAATGGAAACTGTCAACAAGAAGCTCGGCACCTTTCTCCGGCTTCAAAACAAGGCAAAGATCCGCAACATCATCAAGGCGCGCGTCAAAGCGGAAAAACTCATTGCGCCGGCTGTACCATTCAAGGGAGTCAGAAGGGCTTTGTGCCCGTATTACGCCGAGAAGCCGGCCACGCTCCCCTCCTGTTCTGACCTCTATATCGGCATTGCCGCCAAGGCAGAAATAATCAAGTGAAAAACCGGTTTTGTCGGCAAGGTTTTTTATTTTCGGATATTGCAGCACGGCTTTTTCGCTGCAGGAAACGCAGAATCCAAACAGGCATTTATTCTCAACCTTTTTTATGTTTACGCCTTTCATATACCACTCGGCTTCAATTCTGTTCCAGTCTGAATCATACTGACCCACTCCGTATTCGGCAATCAGCTGGTCGGTAACAAGCTCACCGTTATCTTTTATGTGAACATAACACAGACCGCTCGAGCGATACATTTCGGTCTGCTCCTTGACTGTAACAGCCTGAAAAATCTGACCGTTCCACTCACAGAAACTGCTGTGATCAATAGTAGAAGCGGTATGTCCGATAAAATGATACGGGCCGTAAACACAGTCTGAAACTGCGTAAAATCCGCCGTAACTCAGATAATACCTTCCGCCGAATTTATTGAGCGAAGCCTTGTCGTCTCCGCAGTGATCAAGTTCGATTTTTCTCGGTGTTTCGGCAAAAGAAATCATATCTTCGCTCATTCGGGCAATAAAGTACCCGCAGCCCTCACCGTAGCACCATTCGGGGCCGCCGAAAACAAGATAGTATTCCCCGTCGTCATCTTTAAAAACAGCCGGGTCGTATTCCCGAGTTGTAGTGACAGTGCCGTCAAGCAACGGCTTGCCGAGAGCATCGCGGAACGGGCCGCACGGGCTTTCGGATACGGCAACACCGATTCTTCTGCTGCCGTCTGAAAAGTAGAAATAGTATTTGCCATTTCTTTCGGCTGCATCAACAGCCCAGCAGCAATCCGAAGGACCCATAAAGAAATCCTCCGGATGAATTACCGATTCAAGAGTCCACTCAACGGCGTCCGGCGATGACCAGACATGCCAGTCATGCATACAAAAGTTACGCGAATCCGGGATAGCGTCGTGAGACGCGTAAAGATACATCTTATCGTCAAATATATGTATATGAGGGTCACAAACGCCCATACCGGGTATAATCGGATTCTTTTTTGAGATTAATTTTTTCATAATACCTCTCCGTCTCTCAGATATAATGTCAGGTGAAACTGATTTTAACATCTTCGTCTTTGACGCACGAAATATGTATATCTTTTTCTTTGATATTGCCGCCCTGAATAACAATATTACAGGCAGGAGTCTCAATATCCAGAAACCGGTCAACAGGCTTGAGAATCTCTGTGTTTTCAAACCTGATATTATTTACCTGCGGAATATTGCTGCCGGGGTACCAGCTGTGCAGGTATCCATCATTATTCCTGTAAATAAGCACAGCCCGTTGCCTGGGATTATCAAGCTTAAGGCCGCGAAAAACTATATTGCGGCAACCGGCGTTGAGTGAAATCTTTTCAGGAGCGTATGCTTTGTGAGTTTTCAGCCAGAAAATACCGTCAAGCTCGCAAAAGTCTTCATCAAAACAGGGCTCTGTTTGCGAAATATATTCTTTATTGTCCGGGCGCATCACCACGCGGTACATACCGCCTTTTGTGAGCACCGCATCGGAATGACGCACTGTCATACCTTGCTTCCATTCACGAGCCGTACCGACAAGAATTCGAATAAAAAGGCCGCTGTCCGCTCCGAAAAGCTCAGTGCAGTTTTCAATCAGACCGTCGGAAACAGTTCCGAAATTGGGATTGGAAACCGAGTAATCAGCGCAGTTAATCGCAATGGCGTCATCGCCGGTGCAAAATTCACTTTCACGCAACACAAAATTCCTGCCGGGTCCGAAATGTACGCCGTCCTTCTTACCCTCTATATGAACATTCTCAATAATCACGTCTTCAAAATCAGAGACCTGTATGCCGTAGTCTTTGGATAAAAGATCATTGATTATTATATGGTTTAACCGAAGGTTTTTAACATAAAGAAAAGATAAATGCCCTCTCAGACCCGTAACGGAATTAAGAGCAGCGCGTACAGAATCGGCACAGTCGTCTGATGAAACTGCGGCGCTCTCAACGCCGTTCACAATTATATGCGCCCCGTCTATTGAAATATTATTATTGAAAGAGCCTGAAAACGCGCCTTCATTTACAAACAGGTTTCCTTCGTTAAGCCTGTTTTCAAGAGGCATACGTCGAAGAATGACTCCGGGTGAAAATAAAAGATGTGTATCCGAAGGCAGACGGATTGAGCCCGAAATATCATAGATACCGGGCTCATTTACAGTTACAGTTTCATATTCATTTACCGCATTCTGAAGAGCCTGCGAGTTTTCCGCGGGACCTGAGCGAGGAGAAAACCCGAATGCAGACGCGTCAGAGCGCTCTTTTTTATGTTTCATCTGTGCTCCTGAGAATAACAAAAAGCAATGTCATTTATAAATATTAAAATGTATACAGGTTACTGTTTATCGGGATTTACTTTCAGGAAATCTCCGAAAGCTTTAACAATATCGGATGCGCTTTCATCAGATACGGTCAGAAGCATAGAGTTTGAAATCTCGTTGCCGCCCTCCCCGTTATAAATAATAAGCGGGGTGAGTATACCTTTGGTGGTGATTGTATCGGGAAGATTATAGCCAATAGCGTCGTTGGTTATGCCCATCACGAGAAGCTGCTTGTCATCATCGCCTGAAGCCTCTCTGACCATGTCCTCGATTGTCCTGTATTTCCAGTCCTTGCCGCTCCAGGACTGCGGTCCGGTCCACTTGGTTTTGCCGTCATAGCCCTCTTTTGAGCCGTAAACACAAGCGGGAGACAATTCACCGGGAACAGTTATGAAGGCCACATCATCGCCAAGCTCAATATATCCGATTTCAGCCATAATACCGTAGCCGCTTTCGGCGGTTGCGGAACGCACGGCATTAAAGCCCATAATACCGGTCGCGGCTCCGACTTCAAGCAAACCGAAATCGCAATCTATCAGAATTTCGGTTGCCTTTATGTTTACAACCGGAGCAACCGCGCGTTTACTGCCGAGCGAATCGATTACAAAATGAGCCAGGGAATAACCTTTTTTGTACATATCCCCGAAGCCGGGCTCACAGCCTTCAAACATCTCGGAGGCTGTTTTTTCGCCGTATCTGCCGACCCATTCATCTCTTGTGAGCGCCTTTGAAGCGGCCCATTCCTCAGCCTTTTTGCCGATTTCAACATCAGCAGTGGATACGCCCGCCTGACTTCCCTGAATAAACAGAAAATCATAGCCGGCATCCTTCATAGCAAGCTTCATATAGTACGGATAGTCGCAGTCTGTCATATGAGTTTCCTGCGCGTTGGCCGACACGGGATGAGCGCCTATGTTGGAAACTATGGTCTTCTTTCCCGTAACAGATTCGAAGATGAAGGATGAAAACCTGTTCTGAGTTTTTGCGCCGCTGTTGAATTTATCTCTCACGCCGTCCGCTTCACCGGTGTTGAAAAATGAAAGGGTGCCATTTTCCATGCCGGCAAACGCCCTGGCGACGGCATCGGATGACTTTTCGACAAGCGTATCGTGCATATCCTTTTCAAGGGTCAGCATATACTGACCGGGTATAAAGCGCTTGAAAAGGTTTACGGCAAGAACACTTATAATTCTCTTCCAGTACATTCCCTGAATATCGAGCCCCGCGTGGCAATGGGTTGCGCTGACAGAGCAGGAAAGTATATCGCCGGGTGTGATACCGCAGCGGCTGAGTTTCTCTTCAATTCCCTTTCTGATATCGCGGCAGGTACGGTTTGTTATGCCAACGCCGTCAACGCTGACCATAATAATAACATCGCTCTTGCCGTTTGAGTTTAAGTCACAGTTGTTGCTCAGCACAAGAACATTTACATTCTGCCCCGAATAAATCTTATCTATTTCGGCCTGATAACCGCCGCCGCTGTGCTTTCTGTCAAGGCAGTAGCCGGCGGGGTCGGGATTACCCTCGGCGTCACAGCGCCATTTTTCGGGAATAATGCTGTTATCGGCAAATCCCGCCTTCCAGCCCGTGCCCCTGACTTTACCATCTGTACCGGGGTAGAAACCATCGCTCTCCCCGACTTTATAATTCTTTGCGTTTTTCAGACCGAACCGGATATTAACTGCGGTGAGCGCCGCAAAAATACCATCCTGAACTACGCCGAACACATTGTCCACAGCGTGCTCAAAAAAGCCGTAGCCTTCTTTGTTTCCGTTTGCGGCAAAGGCATTGACGCTCGCTGATACAATCACAGCGGCTGAAAGAACAAGAGCGGCAGCTTTTTTTAGAGTTTTCATTTTTTTCTCCCCCGTATTATTTATTACAGTTTATAAAAATATTTACAGGACTACTGTATTTTACCGTAAAATGATATTTCGCCGTTGTCACCGATTACGGCTAAAACACCGCTCTCGATGCCGGTGACATAGATTTTATTGTGACCGCAGGTTTTTATTATCATCGCGAACTTCTTAAGAAGGCTGAAATTTCTTGAATTAGTCACAACACAGGAATCGGGATGCAGTGTTTTAACAAAGCCTTCTGTGGTTGAGCCGTCATAACCGTGATGCGCGATTTTCAGAAGATTCACCTTTCCGATTTCGGGAGCAAGACGGGTTTCATCACCCGAATAGTCATTCATATCCCCGGCGAGGAAAACTCTTGTGCCGTTCTTTTCGAGCAGCACTCCGAGAGACTGGTCATTCTCACCGACTTTCTCATCAGAAACGGGGTCATCGGTATTAAACAGAGTAACGGTAAAATTACCAAAAGCAAACGGTGTGCCGTCAGGCTCAGAAATAACAGGAACATTTTTGCTTTCAAGAGCGTTGACCATCTGGTCGTAAACTTCCTGATTATCCCAGTCTGTTATTTCACCCTCTGCGATTTTACTGCTGTCATAAACCTTGAGATAGGCACGGTCAATCACAACATCCGGGTCAAGAATTACTGTGTCAAACCCTCCGATATGGTCAGAGTGAGCGTGAGTGCCGAGAACGAAGTCCAGATGTACCTTTCCGTCTTCGCCGGCAGCGTGTGACTTAAGATAGGCAAGCACTTCCTGCTCGTGCCCGCTGAAAGCAAGCGCGTCAAATCCGCGCGGATTATCGGAATCCTCACCCGCGTCAACCATTGCAAAACGGCCGTTGCTCTCAAGCAGTATGGCATCACCTGAACCGACATTGAGAAAATGAATTCTGTCGGAAGATTCGGGTGACTGCGGAGCAGCGCGCAAAGCGGGAAACATAAGGATAATAAGAGCAAACAATCCTGAAAAAAGTTTGAATACAGCATCGGAACCGAAATTCATAAAAACACCCCTCTGTTATTCTTTTGCAGGCCCGAACCTGCTTATAATATCTTTTTCACATTCTGTAAGAATGTTTTCAACGGGCGCTCCGTATATATCAAGCCCCGTTGCTTTGATAAGCTCAATATCTTCAATGCCGTAAAAGCTCTTTGCAAGCGCCTCAACATAACCAAATCCGAAGCTATCCGGAAGAAAATCGCCGCCTGCGGTGGTAACATAGTAAAGCTTTTTTGCGCGGCAAAGGCCTTCTGCCTTTCCGTCGGATGTGTAACGGAAGGTTATGCCCGTCACGTTTATCTGCTCAAGATAAGACTTCAGCATTGACGGAAATGACAAATCCCAGAAGGGAGCGGCAATAACAATCTCTTCGGCCTGCGAAAACCCGACGGCATATTCAAACATCGGATTTGTAAAATCGCCTTTGCTTATCAGCAAATCTCTTTCGTTGAGAAATGCCTCGTCCGCTTTCGGAAAGCTGCAGGCAGATAGACACAGATGCTCATAAGGCGCACCGAGCGTGTCAAGAAGGCACTGTGCGAGCCGCCTTGTGCGGGACTGCGTGCGCACACAGGCATCAACAAACAATATCATATATGCTGTCCTTTCATCAAAGCCGGATAAGCCGGCAAAAATAATTATATATCGTCATCGGGAGCCTGCCCGGTATGAGCTGCCCATTTGCAGTCTGTCAGCTGCGCGTGAGTGAAGACTGCCTTAAAGGATGAATCCTCCGGGCTGCAGGCATATATTCCGAAAGAAACTTCGCCGGATACATTAAACATATGGCAAACGCGCATTTGTTTGAAATCAATTCCGTCAAAGGAGCTCTCTATACAGAAATCATCCTCTCTGCGGCTCAGGCGATACCAGATTGATTTTTGAGATGAATCAATATCCGCACAAGCCCAATCTGAATAGCCGTTATTTGTGACAACACTTCCGAGTCTCTGAATTTTATCATTTTCATATTCAGCCGAGGCTTTAAGCCAGTTGCCGCTGTCAAGATACATCACAATACCGCACTGGTCGTAACGGACCGCGGTATTGAACTCCGTTTTTACGGTAAATGAAAAGAAATTCTCCGGAGTTTTCATCATAAGCATAGGCGCATTGTCATTTCTGAAATGATAGTATGTCCTCTGCCACAAATCCGTATGCGGTGCGGTGGTTATTTCGACCCTGTCGGGCTGAATTGAGAATTCCTCCGGTTTACACTTCCAGATCCACTTTTCTTTTTCAAATATCATATACTGAAGCTCCAAAATGCAAATATTCGGTAAACTATTTTTTACTCTTATCAATCAGTTCATAGCTCAGATGAATAAGACTCATTATCTCTTCATCGGGAACGCTGCCGTCTAGGAGAATGGATATCCATTTATCCTTGCTCATATGGTAAGCGGGAAAGAATCCGGGTTTAAGACGAAGCGAACCGGTAAGAATCGGGTCACACTTGAGATTAATAACATCAACCGTTTCGTCGCCGTCCAATCCGAGTTTGCATTTGCGGACATCTGCAACAATCGCAAACCATTTCCTGTTCTTTTTGTTGCGGAAAACAGCGTACCCCGGGAAGCTGAGCCACAGATACTCTCCGCTGACTTCAAACTCACTTTTTATATAATCAAAAACATCCTGTCTGTTCATAACTGTCTGCAGCCTCATTCTGAATGGAACGGTGAAAAAAGAATTAAAGAAGAACGGTAAAAACCTCTTCACCGCCGTTTACAAACACCTCTAGAGTATAGGCGTCACGTAGGCAATGAAGGCTCTTGATTTCTCCGTTATATACTACATCTTCACGCCCTGAGCGTTTTATGGAAAACCCGCCGTCGGTGCGCATTAACGCGCTGTCACTCCCGGAAAGGAATTTCCTTACCTCCGATGCGGGAAAAGCGCGCAGCTTGCCGCCCTCAAAAGTTATTTCGCGTGGCACGGACATTACGCCTATATCCCGCTCTTTGAAGCCGGCATATTGCCACCCGGGAATCCAGGAAACAAGAAGAGCTCTGCCCTGTGAATCACGGAAAATCTGCCCGGCATACTGATCGGGCCCTTTATCGATTTCGCTCTCGTACCGGGCGGTAAAAATCCCGTTTTCAAAAGAACCGACAGCCAATGAGAAGCTGTGGCCTTCTTCTCTGCATACAGACGCGGAAAGCAAATACTCATCACCGAACTTTATAAAAGAAGGGCATTCGGCAAATTTCGCGTTGTTCCACTCCCTCATAACACCGTTATAGCGCCAGTTCAGAAGGTCATCGCTTTCATACAGCAGCAAAACCGCGGTGTGCCTGCCGGGATTGCCGGAAGCCATAACACACCGGTATTTACCGTCGGCAAAGCACACGGCAGGGTCCCTGAAATCGGAGGAGCCTTCGGGAGGATATGATGATATAACGGGATTGCCCGCATACTTTACAAAACTTATTCCGTCGGATGAATATGCCACACCGACAGTCTGCTCACCGTCTCGCACGCAGGCATAAAAGAGATAAAGAATATCATCTTTAACTATTGCCGTACCCGACCAGCACCCATCACTGTCATATTCTCTGTCGGGGCAAAGAGCCACAGGAAGCTCTTCAAAGTGTATAAAATCCTTGGTTATCGCGTGACCCCAGTGCATACTTTCGTGCCACGGGGTTTCAAAATGCGGAGCGTGCTGATAAAAAATATGGTAATACCCTTTGAAATAAGCAAGCCCGTTAGGGTCGTTTATCCACCCCTTCGCCGGTCTGTAATGGTAAACGGGAGTGCCGTATTCGGGTAAAGTATCTTCGCCTGTATCTTCAGTAAACATATCCACGCTCAGCACCTCCGTTAAAAGCTCAAAAAATTATAAATTATCGAATGACAAATCATAGTCTGCCGTTGTAAACCTTTTTTTCGAGGGCCAGAAGCGCTGCCTTTTTGTCAATTCCGCCTGCATAGCCCGTCAGACTGCCGTTTGCGCCTACAACACGATGGCAAGGAATAATAATGGAAATCGGATTATGCGCTACCGCGCCGCCGACAGCCTGTGCCGACATAACGGGAATGTTGAATTGTTTTGATATTCTTTTTGCTATATCCCCGTAAGCGACGGTCTCGCCGTACGGTATAGTAAGCAAAATATCCAGCACAGCCTTGCGAAACGGAGTTGTATTCAATATGAAAGGCGGAGTAAAGTCAGGCTCCGTGCCGCTGAAATAAATATCAAGCCACTTATCTGCCAGGTCAAATACAGGCCGGTCTTTTTCTTCACAAATGCCGCACGATGCGGCGGCAAAATACTTCTGAGCGTCAAACCACAATCCTGTAAGCTCTTCTCCGCTGCAGGCCATGGTAATACCTCCGAGCGGAGAATCGTAATGGTGAATGTATTCCATATGCTGCCCCTTACTGAAAGATTGAGCTGAAATCAATCGGCCTGCTTTCGCTGCCGTGTTACAAATTGCTTTATTTCATCCTGCAAAAGGACAAAAACTTTCGACACAAGATATCCGTCGGCAACGGCGTGATTGAGACGTACCGTAACGGGCATAATAAGTCTGCCGTTTTTCTCAGTGTATTTACCCCAGTTTATTATCGGAGCGAAATAAAGATAGCCGTCCGGCAGCTCAATATTGAGAGAATCGTAAGAAATCCAGGGAATATAGGACGCGTCAAACCAATTCGGGTGATTGGCCGTGTCAAGGCCGTATTCCCGGGTTTCTTTCGCGCGGTTTATATCGCGCAGAGCGCCTGCATAAAACTTATCATAATCCCCGGAATATTCCGAGTATACCGGGGTACAGGTCTCCGTCTCTTCAAAAAACACGTAATGAGCGGGGTTAATGACATCATAACAGATAAACTCGTCCGTCTGCCATAAATAACCCATTCTGTAGTCCTCACGCGAATTGAGAACCTTTGAAAGAATATAGAGAAAATTTATATAAAACTTAGTGCCTGAATTTGCTGAGTATGCCGAAAGCTCTGTAACATCAATTCCGGCAGTCATGGAAACAGAGCACTTGCAGTCCTGCGTAAAATGGCGGAACACGCCTTTTCTGTAGTAAGACTCTTTATCAATAACTTTGTAATTCATTCATAAGGACCTCGTTTTAATCGAGTTAAGCAAAACCGTTATTTACAAAACTATCATGAAAGTGAAATGTCGGCGCTTAGTGCTTCGCCCTCGCCGAGCCAGACATTGAGCGGAGTAACCTTTACGGTATAATCGCCTGCGGCGGGCGCTTCAACTGTGCACGAAAGCGTTTCGGGCATAGGTTCGAAATAATACTCAGAATATATTTCCTTTTCGAGAACGGCCTTTTTTGAATCCGATTTATCAAAGAAGGATATACGATAGCCGTAAACACATATATCGTCCTTGGCCTGGTCGAATGTAACCCTGATTTTGCCCTCATCGGTTTTTTCGGCAGTGATATTTGCGTCCTTTTCAAAATAAGGGATAGATGCTGTCTTTTTGCGCGCCGATGTATATGCGTATGCGGAAGTATCAAAAACATCATCAATCTGCCACATAAGCTGCTTTTCGGGGTCATCGGTGTTTGAGGGAGTCCTGAAGAAATCATCTGTAAGAATGTTATAAGGCTGAATACGGACTCTGTTTTCGGCGTCAACCTCAACAATAAGATACTGAGCCGCGTTTCTGCTGCCTTCGGGAACGGTATTGTCACCTATATCGCGCTCCATCTCAAAGTAATTGAGAGTGCCGGTGCCGAGCTGAGTGTAGCTGTTTTGCCAGATTTCAAGAGGATTGTTTACGGGGCCGTGAGAATGGCCGGAGAAATTTATCACCTGCGGATACTGAGCATATACGAGATGAAGAGGAACTGACATCTGGGTATACCAGCTTCTTGAAACATATACGGTATTCCAGATATGACCGTGCTGCATTGTAAAAATCGGCTTGTCGGGCGCATCCTTTTCGGCCTTTCCGAGCTCTCTTGCCATCCAGAAAAGCTGATCGGGAGTATGCCAGGTATCTTTGGGATTAGGCGACATTCCGATAATGTGAAAACCGTTTACAACCACGTGCTTGTTTCGCGGCTCGCCCATCATCTTTTCATATCCGTCAAGTCCGGTAGTGCCGAACTCATGATTGCCCATTATAGTAACCAGCTGTGTGCTCTCACGGATGTTTTCTTTAATAACTCTGTTGAGTATTTCATACTCAGCTTCCGAGCCGGTGTCACAGTTATCGCCTGCGAGCAAAACAGCGTCAAGCTTATTATATGATGGGTGGCTGTCGCTGTAACGGTAGGCGGTTTCAAAAAGTTTCGCAAGGCGCTCAGCGGTGGTGCTGTCACTTGCGGAAATATGTACATCCGAAGCAATTGCAAAACGGAATACGGGAACAAAATCACTTTTCAGCTCCTGCTCAAGATTTGCTTCAAGCGTTTCCTGCTTTGAGCCGGAAACAAAAGACAGGCCGGAAACAAGCGTAATAAGAGCAAGAGGGAGAGCAAGAAAAGTTGAAAACTTACGGATAACAGACATAATCAAACCTCCGGAATAAAACAAACGAATTCTCTGAAACGCAACGGGAATCATTTCAATAACCGCTGCTCAGTTGTTTTAATTATACTATTATAAATTTAGATTTTCAATAAAAAAGATAGCGTTAAAGCAATCATTAACCAAATGTTAAATCATAACGCATTTTATTGACATCGGAACCGAAAAAGGGATATAATTTTAAAAAAAGGAGTGATTACCATGCTGAAAAAGATTGTATCCGCTGTGCTGGCGGCCCTAATTATATGCCTTTGCATGTTACCTGCTCTTGCCGCAGAAATAAAGCCGGATATTATATCCATAAAACTGAGCAGCGATGTAAACGGCTATTCCGAAAATGACTTCGAGAAATTCATTGAAATCAAGTCGGACAATGTTGTTTTCAGCTCAAGGCACAATCCGCCCATATCCGTGAGCGATTATGCCGGCACAACCTATAACGGAAAGGTAAAATCAGGCAGGTCATATTATATAAGCTATTACCTTGATGCTGCGGAAGGATTCACGTTGCCCGAAAAACTTGATGACAGCAACATCAGCATTGAATGCGGCAAAGGCGCAGATGTTTTTTCAAAGCAGATTGTGACCGGCACGATAAAGGATGACGACGGCACAAGCACCACAGTCAAAGGAATAATGATTCAGGCTAAGGTCACTGTTGACGGGAATCTGATTCAAAGGATTATCGGCCTAATTTCAGACCTTTATCTCAAGGCCAGAGCCTGGTCGCTTTATTAAGAAAAAACACGGAGGCTTCCGGTGATGCGGAAGCCTCCGTTAATATATACAGTTATTCAGTTTCCGGCAATTTTTTCACGTATCAGGTTAAATATCCTTAAAATAAGATGTATCGGCCTGAGAAAAATGCCGAGAGCATCGCTGTTGCCGTAAATACGGCAGGCCTTATATGTGCCGTCGGTATTACGCACTATCTGATAAGTTCTGATGGTTATTTTGCCGTTTTCATTTTCAGCGCCGATTGTGAGATTTACGGCAAGCGGTGAGCAGGGCACAATAAGTATTTTGCCGTCAAGTGTGTAATTATTAACCTTTACTCCGTTTACAAGCACAAAATCGACTTTATCAAGAGTGCCTATATCAAGGGCAAGCCCTTCGTATGTTTCCGTTTCGGGAAGCACGGAAAGAATCCGCCTTGTGATATAATTATAGCCGTTCTGGCTCGGATGAGTGCCGGCAAACGAATTATCCTTGAAATCGCCGAGCAGTGACCACCCTTTTTCGGTAGCGAGAGTTTCGGCGTTGCTTATATCAGCAAAAAGAACATCATACTCTTCCTGCCACTTTCTCATACAGTTATTCATGGAAACAGTAATGGCCGACATCAGAGAGCCGAGCGGAGCGATTGTCTCATCGGCAAGCGTTAAATCAGAAACAAGGTTGAACGCGCCAACCATAACTATATCTGCGTCGGGGTTGCGCTCCCTGAGTGTTTTAATCAGCAGAGGATAATATGTCTTCCAGTATTCCTCCCCTGCTTTCAGCTCTTTAATTGCAGTCGAAACAAGCTCTTTTATTGCGTCTGTGCTTCTTAAATCGAAGCTCAGTCCGCCGGCAAGGCTGTTTCCGTTTGTGGCTATGCGATAAGCGCGGTAAAACACGTCCGCCATACCGAGCTGAACCGTTATAAGGCTTGCTCTGTCAATAAGCTCATAAATGTTCCCGCACTGTGCGCACTCGCCTTCAGCATAAGATTCACCGTGAGTTCCATTAAATGACTGCTCACAGCCGAAATACTTAAGCATATCTTTATAGTACATATAATCAAGCTCGGTATCGGTAAAATTATCCTCAACGCCGAGCAGGTCAAGCATCATTGCCACAGTCATTCCGGGATAAGCGCAGGGCCAATATGTGCCGCTGCTGTCCGTAATATCCGACGGTGTTTCACACCCCACTGCCTGAGCGATAAGATAAGGGAAAGCGCCCTCAACATTGCGCAGTTCAAACAGGTCATACTGCCCGCCCTCCGCTTTATCGGTGTCAATATAAAATCCGTCTGCGCCGCAGCCTCTCGATATGCTGTCACCTATTGCGAGATAACCGCCCCGGCTGCCGTATTGCCTTACCGTTTCGGCGGTTGCGGCAAAGGATGTTAAAGCACAGGCCGATAAGATAACCGCCAGGGCAAGAAAAACCGACAGAGTTTTCACAAAGTTCCTTTTCAAAACAAATCCCTCCGTAAAGCTGTTTCCGAAAAAAATAATATCACAGAAAGAGCTTTTTTTCAACACTCCCGTTAAAAGAATAACCGGCAGCTGAATAAACCGGGCTGCCGGCAAAACAGAGCAAAACTATGAATCAAATCAGATAATTGTGAGGATATCCGAAAATCCGGTAACATCGAATATTTCTCTTACAACATCATTGGGATTGGCTACTGTTACATTGCCCTTACCCATAATCGACTTCTGAGCGGAAAGAAGCACTCTGAGACCGGCGGAAGAAATATACTCAAGACCGGAGAAATCAAATGTGATATCGGTTAATTCATCAATATCTTCCTTAACAGCTTTTTCAAGATCGGGCGCGGTTGCTGTTTCAAGCCTGCCTTCAATTATGTAGTCGGCTTTTGTTCCGTTTTTTGTTTTGCTGATTGTCATTGTAATCTCTCCCTGAATAAAATATCCATACGGCGCAGAAATAATAACACAAAAAATTAAAAATATCAAGCCGAAACAGTTTAAAAATCTCCTGCCCTGTTTTACAGTCAGATTGCTTCAAACGTCTGAACAAGCAAAAAAATATTGACATCAGCGCAATAAAGTGATAAAGTTTAAGAAATCAAACGAAAGGAGTTCCCGTTTTATGACAAACAATAAAGAAACCCGTACAAGCGGGAATTCATATTATTACGCTTACGTTCGCTTTTTTGCGGGCTTTTATTTCCGTACACAAAAATCATAAAGCAAGCCATACGTAAGCAGAAATATTTAGTTACCATGCGGTTCTGTTTCGTACGGAGCCGCTTTTTTAATTGACGAGGAGAGAAAAAAATGAACGAAGACATCAGCGTTGCAAGAAAAGAGATAGAAGAGGCCGACAGGCAGATTGCCAGATATTTTGAAATACGTATGAACGCCTGCGCAAAAGTTGCGCAGTACAAAAAAGAATTCGGCATACCTATTGAAGATAAGGCTCAGGAAGAGAGAGTAATTGAGCGGAACATCGGATTTATAGAAGACGAAAAGCTCAAAAACTATTTCTACTCCGTTACCCGTTGCCTTATATCGGAAAGCAAGAAGTATCAGTTCCGCCTCAATGAAGGTATGAAAATCGCGTATAACGGCACTCAGGGAGCCTTTGCTTATATAGCGGCAAAAAGAGTTTTCCCCAAATCACTTCTTATACCATACAGCTCTTTTGAAGACGCGTACAATTCCGTAATCAGCGGCGAATGCGACACGGCAATACTCCCCATTGAAAACAGCTCCGCAGGAGAGGTCGGGCAGGTAATAGACCTTATGTATTCCGGTCCTCTCAATGTAAACGGCGTTTATTCACTGCCTGTTACACATAATCTTATAGGCACAGAGGAATCATCGCTTGAAAGCATTGATGTGGTTATAAGCCATCCGCAGGCTCTTGCCCAGTGCGACACTTTTATTAAAAATCACAAAATACAGACTCTCACCGCAAGCAGCACAGCAGAAGCGGTAAAATATGTGGCAAGAGAAAACAACTCGCATCTCGCGGCAATCGGCAGCGAGGAATCAGCTGACCTTAACGGACTTAAAATCATAAAAAGCAATATAAACGAAAGCCGTGAAAACACCACAAGATTCGCCGTCTTTTCAAGAGCGGGAGCTGACAGCCCAAATATCCGGAAAGACAACAGGTTCATTTTAATGTTTACCGTTAATGACGAGGCGGGCGCTCTGGTGAAAGCTCTGAATGTTATCGGCGACTGCGGTTTCAATATGCAGGTGCTCAGAAGCCGTCCCGTTAAGAACAAAGCGTGGCAATACTATTTTTACACGGAAATCGAGGGCGATTACTCAACACCGGAAGGCGCCGAAATGATTAAAAAGCTTTCCGAGCGCTGCGAAACAATCAAAATCGCAGGTCACTACAGTGAAAGCGGTGAAAAAAATGATAATTAAAGCACAGGGATATGATATCCTGATAGAAAAAGGTTCTCTGTCAAAAGCGGGAGAGTATCTTGACCTGAACAGAAGAGTAATAATAGTTACCGATGACGGAGTACCCGGAAAATACGCGCAAGCCGTGCTCGCCTTCTGCGGCGGTGGTTCCTTTATCAAGACCGTGCCTCAGGGAGAGGGCAGCAAAAGTTTCGGTACTCTGCAGGATATACTTAAGGCAATGACAGAAGCAGGCCTCACAAGAAGTGACTGCGCCGTTGCTGTCGGCGGAGGCGTAGTCGGTGACCTAACCGGCTTTGCAGCATCGATATATATGAGAGGCATCGATTTTTACAATATACCAACAACAATGCTCTCACAGATTGATTCGTCTGTCGGCGGAAAGACAGCAATAAACTTTCTCGGTCTGAAAAACATAATCGGAGCTTTTTACAGGCCGAAAAAAGTAATGATTGACGAAAACACTCTTTCAACCCTCACCCTGCGCCAGATAAACAACGGCCTTGCAGAATCAATCAAAATGGCTACTACAAGCGACCCGGAGCTTTTTGATTTGTTTGAAAGCGGCAATCCTTATGATGTTCCCGGCACAGTAATAGAAAAGTCGCTCAGAATCAAAAACGAAGTGGTAAGCAAGGACGAAAAAGAAAAGGGACTTCGCAGAGTGCTCAACTTCGGCCATACGATAGGTCACGGAATAGAAGCAAACTGCGAAGGGAAGCTTTACCACGGCGAATGCGTGGCAATCGGTATGCTGCCTATGTGCTCCGACTCGCTGAGAGCAAGGCTCAGCGCAGTGCTTGAAAAATACAATCTGCCGACATCCTGCGACATAGATGCCGCCAAGATATCGGAAGCCGTGCTGCACGATAAGAAATCAAACGGGGATTCAATAACAGCCGTTTGCGCGGATGAGCCCGGCAAATTCAGATTCATATCAATGAAGCCTGATGATTTCAGAGAAAAAATAAACTCAATTACGGAGAACAGAAAATGAAAAACACATTCGGAAACAGCGTTTCTCTCACGTTATTCGGAGAAAGCCACGGCGAATATACGGGAGCCGTGATTGACGGACTTGCTCCGGGTATAACAGTTGACGAAAAATATATCGCAAACAGGCTGTCGCTGCGCAGGCCGTCCGGCAAAACCGGCACAAAGCGCATTGAGAAAGATAATTTCAGAATAATCAGCGGAGTTTTCCGCGGCAAAACCACAGGCACGCCGCTTTGCGTTATTATCCCCAACGAAAATGTGAAAAGCGAGGATTATGCCCGTGAATCGATTATTCCCAGACCGGGTCACGCCGATTATACCGCCAACTGCAAATATCACGGCTTTGAAGATTACAGAGGCTCGGGGCATTTCAGCGGCAGGCTGACCGCTCCGCTTGTAGCGGCAGGTGCAATAATGCAATATGCCCTTGAAAACAAAGGAATATATATCGGAACTCATATTGCAAGGTGCGCCAAAATCAATGACAGGCCGTTCAAAAACATTAATGAAGATATAAAAACTCTCGGCAAAAAGAAGTTTGCCGTTCTCGATGAAGCAAAAAGCAAAAAGATGCAGGAAGCAATTATCCTTGCAGCAAAAGACGGCGACAGCGTAGGCGGAATACTCGAAACAGCCGTTACCGGTATACCCGCAGGAACGGGAGAGCCGTGGTTTGACACTATGGAGAGCATGCTTTCACATGCTTTGTTTTCGATACCCGCCGTTAAAGGTGTGCAGTTCGGAAACGCATTTAAAAATGTTGACCTGCCCGGCAGCAAATACAATGATGAATTCGCAGTAAGCGCGGGCAGCATTATCACCAGAACAAATCACAACGGCGGAATAAACGGCGGTATAACAAACGGAATGCCCGTTATTTTCAGCTGCGCCGTAAAACCGACGCCCTCTATTTTCAAACAGCAAAACAGCGTAGACCTGACAGAAATGGAAAACACCGTTATTCAGACCTCCGGCAGGCACGACCCCGCAGTGATTCACAGAGCCAGAGCGGTAGTTGATGCAGTAACAGCTCTTGTAATCTGCGATATGCTTGCTTTGAGGTACGGCACTGATTTTCTCGGAGAATGATATGAAAGCTGAAATCTTCCCATCTGTCGCGCACGGCACCTTAACCGCTCCTCCTTCAAAGAGCGATGCTCACAGAGCTCTGATTTGCGCCTGCCTTGCCGACGGGATAAGCACAATAGAAAATATTGACTATTCTCAGGATATTCTCGCTACCCTTGACTGTCTTGAAGCCCTGGGAGCTGAGATTGAAAGAGGGAGCGGCTTTGTTAAAGTCCTCTCCCCTGTCAGAAAAACGGACAGCGCAGTTCTGAACTGCAGAGAAAGCGGAAGCACTCTCAGGTTTATAATACCGCTTGCTCTTTTTTATTGCGGTGAATGCACCTTCACCGGCAGTGAAAAGCTTATGTCAAGACCTCTTTCGGTTTATTCTGATTTATTTAATCAAAACGGTATAATATGCAATCCGGAAAAAGACAGGTTAAAACTCAAAGGTACAATCAGCCCCGGCAGATTCATTATTCCCGGCAATATAAGCAGTCAGTTTATAAGCGGTTTGCTTTTTGCACTGCCTTTGGCAAACGGTAACAGTGAAATTGAAATAATTCGTCCTTTTGAAAGCAGGCCGTATGTTGATATGACCGTTTCAGCACTCAGGAGATTCGGCATTAAAATCGATTGCCATAATGATAACCGTTTCACAGTTTGCGGCTCTCAGTCTTACAGGCATACCGACTGCTCAGTTGAAGGTGACTGGTCAAACTCAGCCTTTTTTGACGCTCTGAATTATCTCGGTGGAAATATCAATATGGAAGGGCTTGACCCGGAAAGCGCTCAGGGAGACAAAGTTTATAAAACCGTTTTTGAAAAACTCAGTCAAAAAAATCAGGTTATCGATTTATCGAACTGTCCGGATCTCGGCCCGATATGTATGGCTCTGGCATATAAAAACGGCGCATTGTTTACCGGCACCGACCGCCTTAAAGCTAAAGAAAGCGACCGCTGTTCTTCAATGAGCGAAGAACTTGCAAAGTTCGGCATAAAAAGCAAAGAAGGCAGCAACAGTTTTAAGGTTTATCCCTCAGAAATACACAGGCCGTGCGAAGCTCTTAACGGACATAACGACCACAGAATTGTAATGGCTCTCTCTGTTTTATGCACAATAACCGGAGGCATAATAGACGGCGCTCAGGCTGTATCAAAAAGCCTGCCGGATTATTTCAAAATGCTGAAAAGACTCGGAATTAAGGTGAATCTATATGAAACTGCTTAATAATCAGAACATACTCATCGTCGGACTTGGCCTTATGGGCGGCAGCTATGCCAAAGCTCTCAAGCGCCTTGACTTTCATATTGAAGCCATTGACACAAACAGGGAATCTGTTGATTACGCTCTTGAAAACGGCATTATAGACCGCGGATATACATCTCCCGATGCCGAAGCAATCGGCAGGGCTGATGTTGTGGTGTTCGGCCTTTACCCCGCTGTGTTTAAAAAGTGGATAGCGGATTATCAGCATTATTTCAAAAGCGGGGCTGTAATAACCGATGTAACCGGTGTCAAAGGCTGCATTGTATATGATATCCAGGCAATGCTCCGTGATGATGTTGAATTTATCGCCGCTCACCCTATGGCGGGGCGTGAGGTTTACGGAGTAAAGAACAGCACCGAAAAAATGTTCAGAGACGCAAACTTTCTTGTGGTCCCGACAGAAAAGAATACAGAGGAATCCATTGAATGGTGCAAGGAACTCGGAAGGCTTCTCGGCTTTATAAATGTAACGGTTCTGTCCCCTGAAGAACACGACAGGATGATAGGCTTCGTTTCTCAGCTTACCCACTGCATTGCGGTAGCGCTTATGACCTGCTCCGATAACACTCATCTTGCGGACTATACCGCCGATTCTTTCAGGGATCTTACGAGAATAGCGAATATAAACGAAGTGATGTGGAGCGAACTGTTCCTGCTCAATAAAGAAGCTCTGCTCAATGATATTGACAGGTTTACAGAAGAATTGACCGAAATCCGAGGTCTGCTTGAAAAAGACGACAGAGAAGGCCTTAAAGATAAAATGCGCCTTTCCACTCAGAGAAGAGCCGCATTCAACAAAAAGAATTAAAAGAAAAGAGGAAAATAAAATGAGTATGAATATGGACTTTGAGAAAAAGCTCGCTATACCGATGGAAGTTAAAGAAATGTTCCCTGTATCCATACAGGTTGAACAGACCGTTCAGAAAAAAGGGGCGGAATTAAAAAACATTTTCAGCGGAAAGGATAACAGATTCCTTCTGATTATAGGGCCCTGCTCCGCCGACAAAGAAGACAGCGTGATGGAGTATATCTACCGCCTTGTTCCGGTGCAGGAAAAGGTAAAAGACAAGATAATGATTATACCGCGTATTTACACAAACAAACCGAGAACCACCGGCTCCGGATACAAGGGAATGCTCCATCAGCCCGATCCCGAGGCAAAGCCCAACCTCTTTGAAGGTATTACCGCAATACGTCAGCTTCATATGAGAGCTGTAAGCGAAACCGGTTTTATCTGCGCGGACGAAATGCTTTACCCGAGCAATCACAAGTATCTTGATGATATTCTGGGCTATGTTGCCGTTGGAGCAAGAAGCGTTGAAAATCAGGAACACCGGCTCACTGCAAGCGGTATTGATGTGCCCGTAGGTATGAAAAACCCCACAAGCGGTGATATTGATGTAATGATGAACGCGATTACCGCAGCGCAGCATCCACATCATTTTATATACAGGGGCTGGCAGGCACATTCACACGGCAACCCCTACGCTCACGCGATTCTGCGCGGATATGTAAATAAGCACGGCAATTCGCTGCCCAACTATCATTATGAGGACCTTTCATTTGTAAATGAAAAATACCTTGCCTCCGGTCTTGAAAACCCCGCCGTTATTGTTGACTGCAATCACGCAAATTCAGGAAAACATTTTATTGAGCAGATAAGAATATCAAAGGAAGTTTTAAGCAGCAGAAAGTATAACAGCGATATCAAAAAGCTTGTAAAAGGTTTTATGATTGAAAGCTACCTTGAAGACGGCAACCAGAGCGCGGGCGGCATTTACGGCAAATCAATCACCGACCCATGCCTCGGCTGGGAGAAGACAGAAAGGCTGATTTACGATATGGCTGAAATTCTCTGATAAGGATGATTAATATGTACGGACTGCTCGGAAAAAGCCTGTCACATTCTCTCTCTCCGCAGATTCATTCATATTTCGGCGATTATGAATATGAGCTTTTCTGCCGCAAAGAGAATGAGCTTGACACATTCTTTTCGGATAACTCAATCAATGCATTCAATGTTACAATACCGTATAAGGTGGAAGCATTTAAAAGATGTGATTTCCTCAGCGATACAGCTTTAAAAACCGGGAGCGTCAATACCGTTGTGCGCAGCTCGGGAAAGCTGTACGGCTATAACACGGATTATTACGGCTTCGCTTATATGACGGGCAAACTCGGAGTTGATTTCAAAGATAAAAAGGTTGTGATTCTCGGCACAGGCGGTGCCTGCCGCACGGTAAAAACCGCCTGCGCGGATTTCGGCGCTGAAAGCACCGTGATTATCGGCAGAAAAAGTGAATTCAACTATGATAACCTTTATCTCAATTACGATGCCGATATTATCATAAATACCACTCCGGTCGGAATGTATCCGAATAACGGCGAAGCGGCTGTTAATATCAGTGATTTCAGCAAGCCGGAAGCCGTTATTGATTTGATATACAACCCCGCAAAAACCCGCCTGCTCATTGAGGCTGAAAAGCTTGGAATTCCGTGCATCAACGGCTTATCCATGCTCGTAGCTCAGGGGCTCAGATCATCGGAATTATTTTTCGGCAAGACATATGATAAAGGTTTAATTGAAAAAGCGCTTGCCGATATTTCACTGAGAAATGCGAATATTGTGATTATCGGTATGCCGGGATGCGGTAAATCAAGCGTCGGCAAAGCTGTTGCCGAAAAGCTCGGCAGAGAGTTTACCGACACAGACAGCCTGATTGAAGCGTCAAGCGGAAAAAGCATACCGGAAATATTTGCAAATGAGGGTGAAGAAGTTTTCAGGGACATTGAAACGAGAGAAATAAGAGAATGCTCAAAGAAACTCGGCAATGTAACAGCAACCGGAGGAGGCGCTGTCCTCAGAGAAATCAACAGAAACTGCCTTAAACAAAACGGAATTATCGTATATCTGAGAAGACCCATTGAACACCTTTCGCAAAACGGAAGACCCCTCTCATCAGGCTTTGATGCAGTAAAAAAGCTGTATGAGGAAAGAAAGCATATATACGAAACCTTTGCCGACTTTACGGTTGACGCAGGCAAAAGCCCTCAGGAGACAGCCGAAACAATAATAGAACGCATAGGCTTATAAATTAAAAGGACTGAAGCAAATGATAAATCATCTGTTTCAGTCCTATTTTATTATATTCTTTTTTATCCGAAAAACTCATCCGCCATACTCTCGGCATCCGATGAATTCTCACAAATGCAATAAACAAGCACTCTGTTGTTATAGCCTGCAACACACGCGTTATCGATTTTGGGTACCTGAGCGGGGCCGTAATCGGAGTATCCGTCTCTGAGGTAATCAATTCTCGCCGCGATTGCGTCTTTAACCGCAGTGTAAGTGCTGTCATCCGCACACTTGATTACAGCAAGCTCGTCAGCGGCAGCTCCGGAGCCGACATACCAGGCAATTTCGGAAACTCCGGCGGTATCAACATCATATTTCTCAAGTGTAATAAAAGGATTCTCGGAAAGCTCGAGATCTCCTTCAAAACTCAGCTTTGAAACCATAAGCGAAGCCGCTTCTGAAGCGGACAGCTGCTGAGTGGATGTTTCTGCGGTTTCGGAAGGTGCTCCGGTCTCAGAGCCTGTGCAGGAAAAAAGGGTAAATGCTAAGGAAAATATCATTAAAACAGTTATAATTTTTTTCATTCGTTTCCCCTTACTCGTACTTGGCAACATACGCAAGCCACTTGCGTGTGTACTCTTTTCCCAGATGACAGCCGTCGGTGGATGCTTCATCGGGTAGATAGCCCTTGCTGTTGACGATTGCCGAGGCGGCATCAATATAGGTGAGCCCCTCATCGGAAGCAAGCTTCTTGATAAGCTTATTTACATTGTTGATTGCTCCCTGATTATAGCCGTATTCATTTTTCGCGCTGGTGGACTCTGAAATAGGCAATACAGAAATCAGATAGATAGTTGCGCCGGGAACTCTTTCGCGCACAGCGTCTATCACTTTTTTATAATGCTTCACAAAAACATCCATACTGCCCCAGCCGCACTCGTTGTCGCCGAACATTATGTAGATATTCTTGAAATCTTTACCTTTGAGCTCATCAATAACCGGCACGGACGAGCCTTCGCAGTTTTCGGTGAATACCGTGTCAACATTAAGGCCGACTTTGCCGTAAACATTCTTTGCGAAGCCGTAATTTTCAATGGAAAGCACTCTGGAATTTCCGAGGAAAGCGCTCTTTGAAAAATCAAGTTTCTCGTCTGAAGATGTTTTTGATGTAGTCTTAGCGGCAGAGGTTGAAGGCGCGGTAACCTCAACGGGAACAGCTTCGGCAGTTTCGGAGCTGCGCTCCGGAATCAATCTTGAAATCGCGTTGCTCACTCTGTCGGTAATGGGAATGCGTGACGAGGCCGAAGAAGACGAAACGGAGGAAGAGCTCTGAGATGAAGAAGACGGCGCCGCAGAAGCGGACGATGTCTTGGCAGAAGTGCTGCTCTTCTTTTCGGTGTGAGTAAGCGTTTCAGTATCAGGTGAAGCAGATGAAGAAGTTGTCGGGGGTTGAGGCAAAGCGGTGGTCTCAGTTGTAGTCTGAGCTACCGTCGCAGACTCCTCTCTCTGCGTTAACGACACAGATTTTTCAGTTATGTTATTGCCTTCTTCAGCGTATGTTCTGTTTGAACTGAAAGCGCAGGAAGTCAAGCAAAAAACACCGATAAATAAAATTATCAGTAAAGAAATAACCCGGCAAGCCGGGATTTTATTGAATTTCATTTTTACCATCCTTATAGTAACAGGGATAAACCCTGATGAAAACTCAAAAAATGCAGGCGGAAAACCGGCTGATATCAAGGACCGGACCGCCTATTTTTTTATCGATATTACAATACAACACTTTTTGTCTTTTTTCAATTAGAAATTAATTACAATTTAGTTACAAATATGCCTGATAAATTGTTTAAAGTTACCTTTAAATATAAGCACCCGCTTTTCTTTTGCAAAAAAGCAGGTGCCTTGAATTATCTATAAAGCAGTCTCAGCCTCAGCCGTCCGTTTTAGCAAACGAAACATAAACCTTGAACATATCGCCGTCAAGCTCAATTCTGAATTTTCCGCCCTGCAAAGTGCATAGATCCTTTGCAATGGAAAGGCCCAGACCGCTTCCCTCGCCTGTTCTTGAAGAATCTCCTCTGTAAAATCTTTCGGTAAGCCTGCGCGAGTCAATATTCAAAGGCGAAGCGGAGATGTTTTTGAACACTATCGTACCGTATTTTTCATCGGCGGAAACCGTCAGGAAAGCTCTCGTGCCCTGCATTGCGTACTTTTTGATATTGCCGATAAGGTTTTCAAAGACTCTGCTGACAAGAGAGGGGTCCGCGAAAACATGCACCGGTATTTCGGGCGTATTCACTACAATTGCAATGCTTGATTTTTTAAGCTCCTCTTTGTATTCTCCGGTTATCTGCATGGCAAATTCGCAAAGGTCAAGATTTTGAAGGTTGACCTCCATTGCGCCGCTGGATGCTTTGGATGCCTGAACGAGGTCGTTTATAAGTGTTTTCAGTTTCTGAGACTTTTCATCAATCACATTGAGATATTCACCGGCGTTTTCGCTGCCGAGACCTTCTTTTCGGAGCAAATCAACATAAGTGATAATTGAGGTAAGAGGAGTTTTGAGGTCGTGGGTAACGTTTGTGATAAGCTCGGTTTTCATATTCTGGTCCTTGAGCGCCTGATTGACCGCAGACTGTATGCCGTCACGCACACAGGTTATATCCTCAGCAACTGCGCGCATATAAGGCGGCATAAGCTTTGTTGCTATTACGGTGTCAAACCTGCCTTCCTTTATTTTGCTTACACCGGAAGCGATTCTGTGAAATGACACAGCAAGAAGCGCGGCATAAGCTCCGAGAAGAAGCGCAAGCAGCATTCCGAAAGCGATTCCTGCTCTGTGCTCGCCGCAAAGCACAAAAACAATAAGAGCCGCAAGCTCAAACGCCGCTATTGAGAGCGCCGAAAAGGCAAGGAATTTTCTGCCCTTTTTGTTTGTGTAATCCTCGGAGTAAAGGCGTGTTACCCTGTCCTTGATTTTGTAATGAAAGCCCTTGATTTTTCTGATAATCGCTCTGAAAAGCCTGAAAACTGAATAAGAGAGCGTATATCTGAAAAATGATTTGTTTCTTATGTTTCTAACGCATCCGGCAATAAGCAATGCAAGCACAAGCAGGCACACAGCGGCAAAAAGAGCGCAGATAACGCTTGTCAGCGGGGCGGCAGAGTAAGCGAGCGAATAAGGAAAGTAGTTATCCGCAAAGATTCTTACAAACATAAATTCATAATAATGAATCACAAACACAAGCAGGCCCAGGGCAAACACCAATCCGCCGCATATAACCAGACGGATAAGCAGAGGTATTTTGTCAAAGAGTCTTATTTTGATTTCGCCGTCATCGTTTATTCCGCATTTTGCAAAGTAAACCATCAAAGCAGCAACTGCAATCACAAAAGAAACTATAAGCGCGGCAATCTGACCTTTCGCAGACCGGGCGCCGCGATTTGCTGTGCTGTTGTACGCAATTTTGCCCGCGAGGAAAGCACCCGAATCCGTATCGGTAAAGCCGAAATATGCTCTGTCTATTTCTTCTCTGTTATCAAGTGATTTCAGCGGAGACTCAAGCCCTCCCGTGAGAGCGTTGAAGTATTCATTATCGGAAGCGGGAATACCGTCGCGCGACGAAACATAGCTGACGCCGTCATTGTATTCAAAGAAATAATCCGCTCCGAGTTTCTTAAGCACTGCCTTTGTGTCGTCGGTATATTCGGCTGCGCAGTTTGTGTAAACCTTGCCTGTTGTGTTGCAGAAAACGGCAAATCTCAGACCGGGTATGCTTTCAAAGTTGCTGAAATCATCAATCGCTCCGTAATCGGTTTCTTTAAGCTCTCTGTAATAGTCAATCACTTCATCGGTTGACATTTCTCCGTAATTTACCGCGTAACCCGAATCCGGGTCAAAAGTCATATTCCAGATAAGTCCGATTGCCTCGGCGATTTCATATTCGGCCGGGCCGTTAAAGCGGGCGGGCAGAGTAAGCGCTGTTTCTTTTGGCAAATCCGCCTGCGTTGCAGGCTCCGCTTCTCCGGTTTCATTCAGTGCTGTGCTGCCGTGAGCGTCTGCCTCAGGTATGGAAGTTTCGCCGACCGCGGAAACATCCTCATAATATGAGGTTGTGTAGCTTTCGTAGCCGGATTCTTCATAGTCCCTTTCATTTTCGGGGTCATTACCGAAATAGTATTCTCTTTCCGAAATAAAATTGCCTTCGTAATCGTAGTAATAATCAGCGCCGTCTTTATCCTCATAATGATAGCGGTATAAGTTACCGTTGAGGCCGTCATTTTGCACATTGATGTCAAGAGTGTCAATGCCGTCAAGATAACCGCAAGCCGCCCGCAGCTCTTCGCAGCCTTTGCTTATGCTCGCGCTGTGCGCTCTGCCGTTGGCAGTCTTGCTGAAATCATCCTCATTTTCGCAGGAAGCGTTTTCGCTGATACCGAGCAGATTATATTCGCAGGTGTTCAGATTCTCCCTGAAAGTATTGGTGTCGCAGAATTCCGGATAAAGCCCTGTGCTTTGTGAACGGTTGTAATAGAATAAATCACGAATGAGATAACAGGATTCGAGCGAAAAGAAGAAGAACATTATCACTGAAGCGGCAAGAGCGATTATTCTTATAACGGTGTTTTTATTCGTATTTTTCGATTTTGTAGCCAATTCCCCACACCACCTGTAAGTATTTCGGTTCTTTGGGATTGATTTCAATCTTTTCCCTTATTCTTCTGATATGTACGGTAACCGTTTTATCATCAGAATAGATTGCCGGCTCGTTCCACACCTTCTCATAAATCTGTGAAGCTGAAAGAACTCTGCCTAAATTTTCCATAAGCACCTCGAGTATACCGAGCTCTGTTGCAGTCAGCTTAACCGGCTCGCCGTCAACCGTAACCGTTTTTGAAAGAGTATCCATCGAAAGACCTCCGGTGGTTATAACCCCCTCTTTTGGCTTTATTGAGCCGAGCATCGTATAGCGGCGTATCTGCGATTTGACTCTTGCGATGAGTTCAAGCGGGTTGAACGGCTTTGTGACATAATCATCAGCGCCGAAAGACAGACCGGCAATCTTGTCGGTATCTTCGCTCTTGGCCGAGAGGAAGATAATCGGAAACTGACTGCTCTCCCTTATTTTAAGAGTGGCGGCAATTCCGTCCATAACCGGCATCATAACATCCATAACGCAGCAGTGTATTTCGTTTTCTGCGGCAATACGGACCGCCTCAGCTCCGTTCTCCGCCTTAAGCACATTATAGCCCTCATGCTTAAGATAGATTTCAATTGAATTGAGTATCGCTTTGTCATCATCGCAAATAAGTACCGTATACATAACAGCCCTCCGAAAAACGGTATACAGGGAACAGACTGTTCCTTGAACCGATTATACTGTAGCACATAATTTCTAACATTAAAGACCCGAATTATTACAAAAGTTCAAAGAAAAGGCAAGTATATTTCAACTTGCCGTATTTCTGTTATTATTATTTTCTTAACTTCGCTCTTAATTTATACACCGATTTACGCGCGGCAGTTGCTTTTTCCACAAAGGCATAGCCGGCTTTGTTCATTATCATATCCGCCTCGCCCATAAACTCGGTATATTCTGGGCAGAAGCCCTGTTTGAAACGGAAAATGCCGTGAAGGGGATTGTTTTCATCGGGATATCCGCCTCTGAAATCATACCAGCTGCAGCCCTCTTCAATAGCCCATTTTATCATAGACCACTGCACAAGATAGGTCGGCATAAGATTTCTGTGCGAATTGGATGAAGCGCCGTAAACATACCATATTTTGTCGCCTACGTGAACATCGAGAGCTCCCGCAAGAAGTTCATCTTCATAATAAGCGAAGTAAATTCTCGCGTCATCACCGAAAGCGTCCATTATTCTTTCAAAGTAAGAGGTGTCTCTTGTGGCAAAATTGTCTCTCGCTCCGGTAATAAGCATAAGGTCGTGAAAATCCTTGCAGGCCTCTTTGCCCTTTATCTCTATTCTTACTCCCTTACGCTCGGACAGGCCGATATTATACCTTGTTTTGGAATGAAAGCCCGCCTTCACCTCATCGGGAGTTTTGCCGGCCACATCAAGGCGGAAAATATATCTCGCCTGTATTGTGTCAAAGCCCGCTCCCCTCTCCTTGAAGCTGAAACCAATGGACTTGAGAAGCTCAATATAAGCCGTATTGTCATATGGAGTGTCGGTGTCAATCTTGAATGTATATGCGCCGTTCTTTTTGCCGTACTGAGCTGCGCTCGTAAGCAGTTCCCTAACCGTGTCGGAGTCTGAAAGGTCACAGACGGGGCCTCTGGGCGCATACATCATTTTGAAAGGTGTCATAGGAATTTTACGGATAAGCACAGCGCACACGCCTTTGATTGCTCCGCTTACATCCCTGCAGATAAATCCGGTCCAGTCCCATTCCTTTTTGACTTTACCCCAGGCGGAGGTCTGCATCATATGCCCTTTGGGGTGAGAATACACAAATCTGTCAAACTCTTCCGCGTTGCTTATTTTAACTGTTTCCATTGTCATACAGCTCCTTTGCTCTTTTTGACAGAGCGTCCTTATTATTGGGCAGTTTATCGGATATGACCTCATCAAACAGCGATGACAGGATTTTGCCGATTACAGCGCCCTGCTGAATACCAAGCCCGATAAGCTCGGTGCCGTTAATATTAAGATCGCTTATTTTAAAGCACTTTTCCTGCGAGAGCAAACTGAGAAATTTATCATATCCCGCTTTGTTAAGCTTCAGGCTTTCTTCATGAAAAGCGGGGCTTTGCGCTCTTATATCCGCCTCACGCAAAGCAAACAGATCCTTTATTGTTTCCTCTCCGAGGGTGCCGATATACTTTCTGAATGTTTTATCCGTAAAACCTTCCGGAGTGAAACCGTGGTACTTTACAAGGGTAATAATATGGTTTTTCATCCGGTTTGAAACTTTCAGGCGGTTCATAACATCACGGGTGATTTCCGCTCCTGTGTCGGCATGGCCGTAAAAATGGTCAACTCCGTTTTCATCCGTGGTTTTACAGGCCGGTTTGCCTATATCATGCAGAAGCGCCGCAAAACGGATTTCGGCATCGGAAGGCGAATTTTCAACTGCCTTGCAGGAATGCATCCACACATCGTAAATGTGTCTGATATGATTCTGTCTGCAGCCTTTCTCCGCCTTGAGCTCAGGTATTATCTCAAAGATAATATCAGAGTATTCATCAAGGAAGTCAGCGCCGGCAAAAGGCAGAAGCTTGCACATCTCCGCCACTGTTCTTTCACTGCTTATGTTTTTAAGCAAGCCGGCATTTTCATGAATTGCGTCGGCAGTAAGCGGGTCAATGTCAAACCCGAGCGTGCGCGAAAACCTGAGCGCTCTGAGAATTCTGAGACCGTCCTCCCTGAATCGGGTGCCGGGGTCTCCGACGCATCTTATGATTTTTTTGTTTATATCTTCAAGCCCGCCGAACGGGTCAATAAAGCCTGCCGATGGTGAGTAAGCAACGGCATTGCAGGTGAAATCGCGCCTTGATAAATCTTTTGTGATATCATCTGTAAAACTGACGCTGTCAGGTCTCCTGTTGTCGCTGTAATCCCCGTCAATTCTGAACGTTGTAATCTCAATATGAAAACCGTTTATGATTACGGTAACCGTGCCGTGCTTCATGCCTGTTTCAATCACTTTGAAGCTTTCAAAAGCTTTTTCCGTTTGCGCGGGCAATGATGACGCGGCAATATCCCAGTCATTTACTTTTCTGCCCATGACTGCATCGCGCACCGCTCCCCCGACAACATAGGCTTCAAACCCGGCCGATGAGAGAATATCAAGCGCGTTATTGACTTGTAAAGGAATATCAATTATCATATGGTAAAGGAGTTGAAATAATGAACATTCAGATTTTCGGCACAAACAAGTGCTTTGATACAAAAAAAGCTCAGAGGTATTTCAAAGAAAGAAATATCAGATTTCAGTTTATTGACCTTACTCAGAAATCGCTGAGCAAGGGTGAACTCAGCAGCGTGCGCGCGGCACTCGGCTGCCCTCTTGAGGATATGATAAACGAGAAATCAAAAATGTATGACAAAAGCTATATAAAATACCTTGCCGGAGAGGAAGCCAAAATTGAGAAGCTGCTTGAATACGGGGAACTGTTTAAAACTCCCATTGTAAGAAACGGCAGGCAGGCAACCATAGGCTACTGCCCCGAAATATGGAAAACCTGGGAGTAACTGTCAATAGCATTCAAACTTGCTTATTGTGGCAAAGCATCTTGCCTGCTCAATAACGAGCCTGAAATATCTGACCCTGATTTCTTTAAACCTGCAGATATGCTTATAACCGATTACCGTGCCCTTCTCGAGCTTTTTCCATTTGCCGTTAAGCTTGGCATAGAGAGTAAATTCCTCTATCTGCTGCCCTGTGGCAATGTGTTCGCCGAGAACGACCTTATCAATGTCATACTCATCGCCCAGGTCAAGAATCAGCTCACTGCCCTCAGGCTCCGGTCCGCTGTGCCAGAAGCTGTCGGGGTCATTGTCAAGAATGTGCTGACCCGTGTGCTCATCGTCAAGCCTGCGGTTATCGGTCATCACCGAATCCTCGGCGAGATTTTCGTTGAAATCTATTTCAAGCTGAGCGCCCATACTCAGGAGCGTTTCAATATCCCTCTCATTTATCTTGCCCGAAGGCATGGGCGGAATATTAAGCAAAAGATTTGAATTTGCTCCGACAGAGTTATAATAGATATCCATCAGTTTTGACAGCGTCTTGACCGAATAATCGTCACCGCTGTGATAAAACCAGCCTTTTCTTATGGAAACATCAACTTCAGACGGATACCATATAAGCTTATTGCAGTTTTTTATTGCTTTCCTGCTGCCTAAATCAAGGGCGGTGGGATTTATTTTTTTCGGCGGTTTCGTGACATCCTTCCGGCTCTGCGCCGCCACAGCCAAATTGGAGCAGTGGTAATAAGGCACAACGCTCCACTCGCTGCTTCTGCCGACACCGGCCTCATTGCCGCACCAGCGCACATCGGGGCCGGAAATGCTTATAACGGCTTCCGGCTGATACATTCTTATAAGATTATAATAACCGTTCCAGTCATACTCCTGCTTTCTGCCGTTTGCTCCTTCGCCGCAGGCGCCGTCAAACCAGACACAGAAAAGCTTGCCGTAACCGGTCAGCAGTTCTTTAAGCTGGTTTTTAAAAAATGTATTATAAGCGTCGCCCGTGCCGTAGGTTTCCTCGTGCCTGTCCCAGGGTGAAACATAAATACCGAATTTGATTCCGTATTCCGCGCAGGCCCTTGCACACTCGGCAACAACATCTCCCCTGCCGCCGCGCCACTTTGATGACTTAACGCTGTGGTCGGTATATTCAGTCTGCCAGAGGCAGAAGCCATCGTGATGTTTCGCGGTGAGAATCAGCCCTTTCATACCGGAAAGCTTGCAGAGCTTTGCCCACTGACGGCAGTCAAGCTCTTCGGGATTGAAAAGCTCGGGATCTTCATTACCGCTGCCCCACTCACTGTCGGTAAAGGTGTTCATACCGAAATGAATAAAGGCATAAAACTCTGTTTCCTGCCAGCGCAACTGCCTTTCGCTCGGAACTATTGATGCCGCGTATTTAACATAATCAGGAGTATTTGACAAAGTATAACCCTCCCGTAAATTCATCTTTTATTATTTTATCACTATACACAACTTATTTCAAGAAATAATAATATAACAGAAAAACACTGCGTCAAAACACACTCCGCAGTGCATACGGGATTTTTTGAAGCAATGCCGCAGAGAGCTGTAGGTTTTGACGAAATCAATTCTGTAATCATACCGTCAGGAACAAATGAAAACCTCCGCAATCTTCTTAATGAAAGCGGAGTAAAGGTTGTTGAATATGAGGCCAACGACGAAGCGGACCGTCTCGAAAAGCTGAACAGTCTCGAAAGTGCTAAATTCTCAACGCCGCGTGGGGAAGAGGTTAATATATCCGAAGAAGATGTAAAGGAATTGCAGAACATTAAAAGAAAAGATGTGACGCGGTTTACATCAGAGGATATAAAAAAATCTGAAAAGTGGGCGCGGTATTATGAAACTTCTTTAGGAAAAAACAAAACAAAATCACCGTTCTTCAGAGCGGCGATGGGCGACTGGCGCGCAATTGACACCAGCCTAATCAAAACCGCTTATGTTCCAATTATAAATGGCAGCGAAGAGTTCCAAGACCGATTGACAAAGCAACGGACAAAAACAGGAAAGCCGGGAGTTACCAACAGCGATACTGGATGGGATATTGTTATTTCGAGTGATGGCGAAAGAAGCACACGGTCACATTCAGGGAAAAAAGCTCGTTCGTTTAAAGGCTTAACCGGGATAAAAGAGATGGTTGCTAATGCTATATTGCTAAATTCTGAAGTCCATGAGCATCATGATAACAGTTCAAAATCCCCTGAAACAGATTTTATAGCATTCGACCACAAATTTTATGCTTTAGGCGGAACAGACGACGGAGATATAAACCTTTACAAAATAACTATAGAAGAAAGATTCCAAGACTGGAAACATCCGCACGAAAAGTCTTTTCACAATTTAAGATACATAGAACAAATTGATACTACAAAAAGAAATACAAACGATAGAGTCGGCGGGCGCCAACAGGGTTCAAAGACCGAGCAGCGTATCCACAAAGACATACTATCGTTCGCTGTTTATACAGTAGCAGATTTGTTTGCGGTTGTCAATGCCAAAGATAAACAATTTAACCCCGGCAAAGAAGTAAACACAAAACTCCTTAACGCCGACGGTACGCCGAGAATCTTCTATCACGGCACAGCAAACGACTTTGATGTATTCAATATGAACGAAGGCGCTTACGGAAAAGGCGCATACTTTACGACC
>JAEEGL014202218.1_pt1 | contig 32698 bp, 4 predicted proteins | sample 9134231 | NCBI WGS metagenome assembly JAEEGL01 (sample SAMN16246548, study PRJNA631951) | gut metagenome | biome: gut microbiome; feature: rumen; material: fiber-attached | host: Bos | place: Iran: Karaj | collected 2018-10
CTTCGATGGCGCTGCCGCCGGCGGTGTTGAAGGTGATGGTGTAGCTGTTGGGGATCTTCTTTACATTGGTATAGTCTTTGCCGTCAAGCGTCGCTGTGGCGGTGTACACCGTGCAGCCGGCATCGGCGCCGGTGCCCTGCGTCTTCTCAACGCCTGCGGTGACTACCTGCGTATGCGAGGCGTCGGTCCTGCAGGTGAAGATCGCCGCTGCGGTGCTGTTGTCCGCGGCCCAGGTCCAGATGGTGACCTCCCAGTCGTGGCCCGTGGGCGCGATCACCCAGCTGTTCTCCGCGATCTCGGTCTTGCCTTCCGCGTCGCCGAAGAACTTGCCGCAGCGCTCGCAGCTCCAGTAGGCAGTGTTGCCAGCAGTGGCGCAGGCGGGTTCGGTGGCCGCGTGCGCTTTCAGGCTGTGGCCGAGTGCCGGGATCGCTGTGGGCGCCGTCAGGATCTCACCGCAGACAGAGCACTTCACACCGGCTGTTGCGCCGGGCTCGGTGCAGGTGGCCGCAACGGCCGGGATCGTTTCTTCCTTGTGGCCGAGAGCAGCCACTTCGCGTGTTTCCTTCTCGCCGCAGCGGGAGCAGGTGCGCTGCTCTTCACCCTTTTCGGTGCAGGTGGGAGCCTTGGTCTGTGTCCATGCGCCGAAGTTATGGCCGAGGGCCGGGATCTCCGTGGGTGCTGTCAGGATCTCGCCGCAGACCGAGCACTTCACGCCGGCTGTCGAGCCGGGCTCGGTGCAGGTGGCTGGGACCGCCGGGATCTCAACTTCCTTGTGGCCGGGAGCCGGGATCGTTTCGGTCTTCGTCTGTGCGGTGAACGCACTGTTCGAGAATGTGGCCGTGTAGGTGCCGACACCCGCCGTGGTGCAGGTCGCCTCCGTGGTGACGGCGTAAACAGCGGTTACGGTCTCCGTGATGTTATGCGAAGTATCCTCGTTGCACTCCTTCAGTGCAGTGACTTTATAGCCGTCGCCTTCCGTGATCCAAGTGTACACCGGGTCTTTGTAGGTGTAGCTGGACGCGGGGATGGTGACTACTTTCTGATCCGTATACGTTCTGCCGTCCGGTCCGGACACAGAAGCAGTGTAGGTGACGCTGCCGTCAGCGGTCTCTGTCGGCTCAACAGTCACAACGTCGATCTGATTGTCTTCGGCCGTTGCCTTGTGGCTGTTGTCGTTGGCGCAGGTGAATTCTGCCGTCGCTGCGGTGTAGCCGTCAGCGTCGCTGCCGGTCCAGGTCCAGGCCGGGGCACCCCAGCTGTGACCCGTTGCGGGGGCAACGATGCTCGCAAGCTCTTTCGTTCCGGCTTCATCGCTGAAGTTCTTTCCGCAGACCGAGCACTGCCAGTACTCAACATTGCCGTCTTCGGTGCAGGTGGCAGCCACGGCGTCGTGGTGGGTCATTTCGTGGGTGTGCGGAGTGCTGTCGTCTTTGACGAACAGGTAGATCGCCGGAGTATTGGTGTTCGCGAGGGAGGTGCTGCTTGCGTGATCATCCGTGAAGATGCCGTCGGTGCACTTCAGGAAGTACTTATACGTGCTGGACGTATCTGTATAACCATCGGAAGAACTGGTGTCTTTGAAAAACCACAGAAGATTCTTGCCGTCTGCCTTGTAGTGCCAGCTCTTTGCTTTGTTATCAGTGTCTGTAACAGTCGAACCGGTTGCCATGCTGAGCCCCGGCGTAGACGCGGCATACAGATACTCATTCCCATTCTTCAGCCGGAAACCGCTCTGTGCGCTGTCGCTGTTTGCCTCAGCCGTGAACAGGGTCTTCGCGGCTGTCTCGTCGGTGATCGAGATCTTGCCGTCTACGACCGTTGCGGCAATGCCCTTCAGCTGTTTAGAGTCGCCCGCTTCGTTGGAAAGAATATATACCGAGCCGGTGTTGCCGTTGACGATCAGGTATTCTTTGCCGGCTACGAGCGTGTCGGTCTGCACATAGTCCACTTTCGGCGCGGCCGTCACCGTTACGGTGCAGGTGTCTTTGATCGCGGTGTTGGCGGCCGATGCAGCTGTGATGACGGCTGTGCCTCCGCCTGCTGCCGTGACAACGCCGCTGCTGCTCACGGTGGCAACAGCTTCATTGCTGCTGCTCCAGTTGACCTTCTTGTTGGTGGCGTTGGCCGGCAGGACCGTTGCTTTCAGGGTTGCGGTCTCGCCTTCCGTCAGCGCAAGCGTCTTCTGGTCAAGCGTCAGGCTTTCCACATCCACCTGCGCCGTTACCTTTTTGAACAGATAAACGGCGTTGGTGTTGCTTGTGGAGCCCTGGAAGTAATTGTTGCTGCCGCTGTATCGGAGGGTATAGGTGCTCTGGCCGCCATTGTGCTGCAGATACCCGCTGTCGTTATAAGTCCAGTATCTGCCGGGATATTTCTGCGGATTGAAGACGCTCACGTTTCCGCTTGCACCTTCCAGATAATCTCCGTTATTAGCCAGTTCAAAACCGCCTTCCACTGCGGTTGCAGTCCATTCGATGGCCTCGTCATCTGCCATGATATAGTCACCGCTGTTGATCGTGACAGCCGTTCTGTTGGCGCTGTTCGCGATCGTTGTGCCGCCGGAAGTGCCACCCGGACTCTTCAGGGCATAGCCGGAGCCGGAATTGACATTCACGATCAGGTAGATCCCGCCATCCTCAAGCTCACTCACGAGGTCGTATCTTGCCTCCGTGCTGGGCGTAACGGTAACCGTGCAGGTCGCTGTATTACCGCCATCTACTGTGGTAACGGTGATCGTGGCGGTGCCTGCGGCAACACCGGTGACTACGCCGGTCTGGTCGACCGTGGCAATCGTCTCGTCGCTGCTGACCCAGGTGACGCTTTTGTCGGTGGCGTTCTCGGGCAGGACCGTGGCCGTCAGTGTGGTGGATCTGCCGACGCCGACTTCCGCCGTAGCCGGGGCAATGGAAACGCTTTCAACAGCCACTGCTTTTACCGTCACGCTGCAGGTGTCGGTAAATCCGCCGTCGGCCGTTGTGACCGTGATAGTGGCCGTGCCGGCCTTGACGCCGGTAACTTTGCCGTTGGCGTCAACGGTGGCGACTGTCGCGTCGCTGCTGCTCCAGGTGACAGCCTTGTTGGTGGCATCCGCAGGAGCCACAGCAGCGGTCAGCTGTGCTTCTTCGCCGACAACGATCGTCTTAGCTGCAGGTTCGACAGTAACGCCGGTGACCGGAACCGAAGGCTGTGAACCGTCGTCCTTGACAAACAGGTAAATAGCGGGGGTGGTTGCGTCACTTAACTTGTCATTGTTCTGCACGATACCCTTGGTGAAGTTACCGTTGTTATCGCATTCGAGGTAATACTTGTACGAACCTGTGGCGGTATAGCCGTAATCGCCATCAGAACCGTTATAGAACCACAGGATCGGTTTTTCATCAGCTCTGTAATGCCAGTTCTTCCCATTATCTGAGATGCTGGCAATCATTCTGAGCGCTCCGCTGCCGTCAGCATACAGGTACTGGCCGTTTTTCTTGAGCCTCAGATAATTGGTATCTGTACTGCTGGAATTCTGCTCGGCGGTAAACAGTGTCTTCGCTTCAACATCACTGGTGATCGTGATCTTGCTGTCAGCAACAGTTACAGCATAGCCCTTCAGAGAATTGGAGACAGATCCACTATCACTCGAGAGAATGTATCCGCTTCCGTTATTGCTGGTAGCAATCAGGTATTCCTTGCCGGCAGCAAGCGTATCCGTGAGGACGTAGGTAACGTCTTCGCCGGGATCGACAGGCGTGCCGCCGTCGCCGACGGTTAGGTGGACGACGCCTGTTCTTTTATACGAAGCACTGCTCTGATCGTTCTCAATGGTGATATCAACAGTACCTTCCGACAGGCCTTTTATGATGAATTCGCCGGTGCTGCCCTTTGTAATAGTTATGGTAGCATCGCTCTGGATCTCCGCTATGCCGCTCTTGCTGAGCGTTGCGGTGTACTTATAGTCACTGTTCGATGAGCTGTTAGTGACTTTAATGCCAAGTATCTCTCCTACGTTGATCTTCGCGCTTTCCTCAGGATTGCTAGTGGTCGGCGTGATTTCGACCGTCACATCCACTGTCGGAGTCGGTTCGTCGCCGCCTTCGCCGACCGTCAGGTGGATGATCGCTTTTCTCTCACTGCTCGAGTTGTTGTTTGAAATGGTAATGTCGACGGTGCCGTCGGCAAGGCCTTTTACCATGAATTGGCCTTCACCGCTGGCTGCAATATTCACAGTAGAGCTGCCCTGAATCTCTGCCACACCGTTCTTGCTGAGTGTTGCTGTGAAATCATAGGCGCTGCGCGTCGATGCATTCGTAACATTGATGGCAAGCGTTTCTCCAACCGCGATCGTGACGGACTTTTCAGGAACGTTGGTCGCGTCGGGAGTAACGTCGACCGTTTCGTCCGCAGGATCGACCGGTGTTTCACCGCCCTCACCGACGGTCAGATGGATGGTGCCTCTTCTTGTGCTGTACTGTCCATCGTTCTGAATGGTGATGTCAACAGTACCGTCATCAACACCTTTTACCGTGAACTGGCCGGTAGCACCGGCTTCAATTCTTACCGTGGAATTGCCCTGGATCTCGGCAACGCTGCTGTTGCTGAGCGTTGCGGTGAAATTATAGGCGCTGCTCGATGAACCATTGGTCACATTGATGACAAGCGTATCGTCTTTATCGATCGAAACGGATACCACAGGACTGTTGGACGATTCGGGGGTAATGTCGACCGTGTTGCCCGCATCGGCGGATCCCGTTGTTACTTCAACAGCGCATGTTGCCGTAAATCCGCCATTAACGGTAGTAACGGTGATCGTTGCGTCGCCTTTTGCAACACCGGTAACAACACCGTTGGTGACTGTTGCAACAGATGTGTTGCTGCTGCTCCAGGTAACGTTCTTGTTGGTGGCATCGGACGGCAATACCGTAGCTGTCAGCGTGGCCGTTTCGCCTGCTTTCACTGACAGCGCACTCGAACTCAACGTGACGCCGGTCACGGGAACCGAAGGAGTACCGTCGTATTCTACGAAGAGGTAGACTTCTCTCGGACTGGAAGTGGAAGAAGTAGTGTTAGAAACAGAGTAATTGCTGTTACCGGTGGAATAATACACATAATAGTTGGTGCTGCTGGAAGTACTCCTATGTGAAGAAAGGAAATTGCTACTGCTATATGTCCATGCGATGTTGCGTGCCGAAGAACTGAAAGACACTGCACTGCTGGATACGCCAAGATAGCGACCATTATTCACAAGGTCAGTAACGCTCGTGCCGCTGCCGCTGGCTGTGAAAACGATCGCTGAATTGTCGGTATAGATCGTATCTCCATCGATCTCAACTTCGGTGGCAGCAACCGAACCGCTGTTGTTCGTCAAAGCATACGCGGTTCCCGTGTTCTTGTTCGCAATGATGTAGTTCTTGCCCGGTTCCAAAGTGTCCGTCAGAACATACATCGGCTCACTGCTGCTGCGAGGAATAACTTCAACACCAACCGTTGCAGTAACTGTATTTCTGGTGATTCCGTCAGAAACAGTCAGGGTGAGCGTGGCCGTTCCTGCAGAAACGCCTTTTACATTTCCCTTATTGTCAACAGTGGCAACCGCTGTGTTACTGCTGCTCCATGTTGCGGACTTAACAGTTGCGTCTTCAGGGTTTTTCGAGTAGGAAAGCTGAACAGTTTTTCCGACTTCCACAGTCGGAGCCGTGTTGGTGATGGTTACGCCCGTGATAGGAACAGGCTCAGGTGTAACAGTATTCACCTCTACAGATCTGACGCTGTTTGATTCTGTAACATCAGCGCCGTTCGCATTATAATAAGTAAAACTCATAGTGGCAGTAGTGCTGCTGTTAGGTTCAATGGTAACCGCAAGGCCTTTACCCTTAACATAGCCACTGCCTGTGCCATAATCGCTGTCGCTCATGCAGCCGGCAGCGCCATAATAGAACTTGATGGTCTTCTTGCTGCTGCTACTGCTGCTGTACTGTATGGAGTCGACACCGCCAGGGCCATAGATCTGATCATAATAGGTGTCAGACATCGTGTGGTTGTGGCCCCACAGGAACACGATGGTTTGGCCATTGTTTTCTACAGCGTTATTGAGCACATCGATCACATCAGATGCACCGGTTGTCGTTCTGTTGTTGTAATAATGGAGCGGGAAATGCGTGATGATAAAGATCGGCTTATCATTTCCGGTCTCGTTTAAAAACGCAGAAAGCGATGATACCTGATTGGAGTAGTTTGAACTGCTGCTCTGAGATCCCAAGCAGTAGATGATATAGTTATCTCCCTCAGCACCTACCTGGTTGATCTCAAACTGGCCTTTTGTTTCCGTTGCGGAATACGATCCGGATGTGAACGAGCTGTAGCTGAAATCGCCGCCCATGCTATATTCGTGGTTACCAGTCGTATAGGCCAGCTCGGCTACATTTCTGGCGGAGACTCTGTCCATATCCGCCTGTGCAAGCGTCCAGTAGCCGGACGCGCCTGCGCCGCCCATATCACCGCCGGAACCAAAGGCATCAACGCCGCCATGTATTTCTATGACATTATCAAGCCACGTTCCCAGACGGTTCGCAGATGAGTTTCCGGATGTGTTGTGGATATCCGAAGTGAACGTCAGAACCGTGCCGGTCTTAGCAGCCTTTGCTGTTGGGGCTTCTTCCCCGTCCAGCGCGATGGTAACACCGTCGGCTACTTCGATCGGGGCCTGCGCGATGGTGCCTTCGGATTCGGCAATATAGTCTTCCGTAGAAACGATGCTGCCGGAAACCTCCGGTGCCGCTTCCTCCGGTATGCTGTCGTCGCCTGCTTCCGCATACTCTGCGGATTCCTCGTACCACGACGTGTCGTCCAGGGTCTCCGGAGAGACTGCGGTGCTGCCGTCAGCGATCTCAATAGAACCTTCCTCTGCGTAAGCGGTCAGATTGATGCCGCCGCAGAGGGAGAAGGCCATCGCAAAGACGAGCAGTAAGCTGATCCATCTCTTCATAGTTTTTTCTTTCCCTTTCTATTTTTTACAGTTTTATGCACTGTGTATATACATTATTTACAAATGGTATAACCACTTGGAATACACTATTCTAGTCTTTAACAGTATCATATACATGTCAAACTGGCAACACTTTTTTTGTGAAAAACCATATTATTTTTGGTGAAAAACTGTCTGAAATATAACATTTTGCATAAGATTGAATAAAAATTCATTATCATGCTTTTCTTGTGAATATCTGTGAATAATAGATGTGTTTCGGGCACGGCGGGCCCGGATTTTGTTTCTGGTTGAATATAAAATGACCGACTCCAAAGAGCCGGTCGATTCAATTGGTTCGCTCGGTAAAAAATGCTGTCCGTCAGGACTTTTGTCTCCGGATCAGAGTGGAAGAGATCAGCGCGGTGAGCGGGATGGCGAGGACCATGCCGATGCTGGCGGAGACGCCGGAGATGGTCTCCAGAGCCATGAAGGCCGTGGAGTACATATGATTGAAGGTCAGTTCCCGTACAAACAGGAAGATCATCAGGGTAAACTCGCTGCCGAGGAAAGCGAGGATCAGGGTGTTGGTCATGGTACCCACCATATCGCGGCCGATGTTCATGCCGGACTGGAAAAGCTCCATTTGCGTGAGGGCAGGATTTGCGGCATGCACTTCTTCCAACGAGGAGGAGATGCTCATCGCCACGTCCATCACCGCGCCAAGCGCACTGATGATAATGCCGGCCACCAGAAGGCCGCGCACCCTGACGACAGCGCCGACGTACTTCATCTGCAGCAGCGGTTCGGAGTCCTCCAGCCGGAGGCCGTCGATCTTGGCGATGCGCTGCACGATCATGGCAAAGATCATGGCGAGCAGCATACCGGCGACGGTCCCCAGGAAAGCGCTGATGGTCTTTCGGTGCACGCCGCCCAGGATGGTGAAGCTCACAAGCGCAATGTAGGCGCAGGTGACGACCGTGGTGAGGATGGTGGGCAGGCCTTTGATGAGCAGCGGGATCAGGATCATGAAGAGGCAGACGAAGGTAAACGCCAGCCCGACCATCGATTTCAGACCCGTTGTGCGCCCGACGATGACAACGACGAGGAAAAACACCAACAGATAGACCATGAGGATGGGGATCCGGTTGAACTCGTAGACAGAGGCGTAGGTGGAACCGTCGGCATGCGTTTTGATGGTGAGCATGACACCGTCGCCCACCGCGACCGGGACGCCGTAATACGGGCCGAAATAATTATACGCCGTCATAGGCTGGCCTTTGTAGCGGCCGCTATTGACGATGACGCTGAGCTCCTGGCTGCCCGTAGCCGCGTTGTCCGCAACCTCGTCGTAGGTGATGTCTTCGTTCGGGATTGCCACAACTTTTGCTTTTTCAAAGTCCACAACTTCTTCCCCGTAGGGATCGAAGATCTCGTTCTCGCCGTGGAAAAGTTCCTCGGAGTGGACCCAGCAGAGCGCCGCGGCGAAGATGACGAGCGAAACTGCCAGCACGATAACGGTGTATTTGTTGACAGGGATGCTTTTCATCCGGGCGGACAGACCGCCGCCCGGCGGCGACGGCGGCGCTGCCGTCGCTTTCTTTTTGCTGTTTTTGCTGTTTTTGCTGCTTTTGCTCATTGCCGGTCTCCAGAATCACAGGGATAGTATGTTTGCATTCTTTATATCATGGTTTGGCCTGCGGCGCAAGGGGATTTCGGGATCAGACAGGAGGCATCAGAAACAGACGGCTCCGGAAGGAGCCGCCTGTTTGCGGTTTTGGGTGCTTTTGAACAGACAGGTGCCGTATGCTCAGTGCTCAGTCCACTATTCTTTGTCCGCTATTCGCTGCCAACTCAGTCCAGGGCTTCGTAGCGGCAGAGGAAGGATACCACCGCCAGACGCAGGCAGTCGTTATAGGGGCGGAACGTGCCGTCGTTATAGCCGGTCGTGATGCCTGTCTCCGACGCCCAGGAGATGGCTGTGTCGAACTCTTCGTTACCCGTCATATCCGGGAAGTCGGCCATCGTCTTCGGTGCCGGCTTGCCCGCGTAACGCCACAGGAACGTCACGAACGCCATGCGGTTGCACGCTTTCCACGGACGGAACGTGCCGTCAGCGTATCCGCCTGCAATGCCGTTCTCCACAGCCCACGAGATCGCCTTGTCGAAGGTTACATTACCGGTCATGTCGGAGAACGTCGCCATCGTCTCGGGTTCCGGCTCGCCCGCCATGCGCCACAGGAATGTGACCATTGCGGCGCGGTTGCAGTTGTTCATCGGGCGGAAGGTATCGTCTTCCTCCCAGCCTTTTACGATGCCGCGGTTCGCCAGCTCGTACACATAGTCGTAATAGAACAGTTCCGGATCCGTCACATCGTTGAACAGGCCCTGTACCTCGCATACGAGCTTCTGCCCGTTGACCGTTGCGGTGAGCGTGGTGTAGCCGGCCTTGAGCGCCGTAACATTGCCCTCGTTGTCAACCGTCGCGACGGTCTTGTCGCTGCTGTCCCATTTTACAGACACTTCAGCGCCTGCGCCGTCTTTCACAACAACAGTACCCGTTTCTTTCGGGAGAAGCTCCAGCTTTGCGGGTTCAACAATGTAAGTTTCGGCGCTCCACAGAGCCTTGACCGTCAGGTCGTTCGCAGGCATCGTCGCCGGAAGAGCAGGATCCCAGCCGGCGAACGTGAAGCCTTCCTTCGTCGGGTCGGCGGGAGCCTTCACCTCTTCGCCGAATTTCACCGTCATCGCCGCGACTGCGCTGCCGCCGTCGGTGTTGAAGGTGATGGTGTACGAATTGGCCGCTTTCCTTGTGGCTGTGTAGGTGTTGCCGTCCGGACCTTTGACCGTGGCGGTGTACACCGTGTTTCCGGCATCGTCGCCGGTGCCCTGGGCAGCCTTGACATTCTTTGTCTCCACGGTCTTCGTGAAGCCGCCGACTGCCGCCACAAACGTCACTTTCGCGGCGTTGTAGCCGTCGTCGTCATTGCCGGTCCAGACCCAGGTGGATTCGTCGATCGTCCAGGTCTGCGCTTCGCTGTTGTAGGTCGCGGTATAGGTCGCGTCGCCGGACACTTCCGCAAGTGCGGGATCCCAGCCTGCGAAAGTGTAGACCGTGGTCTCGGTTGCCGGCTTCGAAGGTTCGGTGCATGCCGGCATCGTCTCAAACTTCACTTCTTCGCTCTTCAGCACGGTGCCGTCGGCATCCTTGAAGGTTACGGTATAGCTGTTGCGCGTGTAGTAAAGCTTCAGCACCAGGCTGCCGTCGGCAATTACCGTGCCGGATGTTACATTGTTCTCGTTCTCCGCATCGAATGTGAAGCCGGTGTTGCCAAGCGGCGTGGCGGTCACGGTCGCGTCGGTGACGCCTTTTCCGGCATCACGGACAACTTCGTACCTGCCGCTTTCGATCTTCTCGAAGTAATGCTCAACGGTATACGGCGTACCGTTTTGGGGTTCCCACTGCGCATAGAGATCCACGCTGTCGGAAGCAGTGAGGTTCTTCACGGTGGCACCGTCGGCGTAGCTCTCGCCGCTGCCGTCAGCAGCTGTGTTCCAGCCGGTGAAATCGTAGCCGGCGCGCGTGAAGCCGTTCGCTTCCAGCTTCACATCCCTGCCGTAGGTGGCAAAAGTGTTCTGCATACTGCCGGTGCCGCCGTTTGCCATGTAGACGATCATATAGGTGTTGGCCACCCACGTTGCCGTGTAGGTGCGGTTGCCCGTGCTGCCTGCTTCGATCGTTACAATCTCAGTCGCTTCGTCGAGACCTGTTCCGGTCCAGCCCATGAATGTGTAGCCTTCTCTCACCGGGTTCACCAGGGTGAAGGCCGGTGTCAGAGAGGTATACTCCGTCGGGTTTTCTTTGCCTTCCGGCAGCTCGCCGCCGGCCAGCTTGTAGATGATGGTGAACAGATTGATCGATTTCTTTACATCCGACCAGGACTTTCCGTCGGGATCGGAAGCGGTCGCCGTGTAGACGGTGTAGCCGGCGTCGTCTCCCGTGCCCTGCGTTTCTTTCACTTTCGCCGCAACGGTGCTCACATGCCCCGCGTCGTTACCGCAGGTGAAAGTGGCTGTGGCAGAGGTGTAGTCTTCTGTCCAGGTCCACGCAGGCACGCTCCAGGCGTGGCCCGTCGCCGGGATCACCCAGCTGTTCGCCGCGATCTCGGATCTGCCTGCAGCGTCGCTGAAGAACTTGCCGCAGCGCTCGCAGTTCCAGTAAGCGCTGTTGCCCGCTTCCTCACAGGTTGCCGCCACAGCCGTATGCGCCTTCATGTCGTGCCCGAGCGCCGGAACGACCTGCTGCGCAGTCAGGATCTCGCCGCAGACCGTGCACTTCACGCCGGCTGTCAGGCCGGTCTCGGTGCAGGTGGCTGCCACGGCCGGGAGCTCAACTTCTTTGTGGCCGAGCGCCGGAATCTCACGCGTCTCGGTCGCTCTGCAGCGGGAGCATGTGCGCGTCTCTTCACCCTTTTCGGTGCAGGTCGGCGCTTTTGTCTGGATCCAATCGCTCCAGTCGTGGCCGAGAGCCGGGATCCCGTTGGATTTGGTGGCGCTGTGCTGCACACCGTCCAGGCTGTGCGCTGCGGTCACCGAGGCTGTGTATTTCATTTCGCCGTCAGTCTCACAGGTTGCCGCTTTTTCGGATGTGCTCAGATCTGCATTGACCGTCCCGGTCGATCCGTCGGAACCGCTGTAGTTTGCAGCAGCTGCCGTGTAGCCTTCCGCATCGCTGCCGGTCCAGGCGAAGCCGGTAAAGGTGTAGGTCACGCCGACTGTTACTGTTTTGGTATCGGTGTAGGTTTCGCCGTTGAAGGTCGCGGTCGCGGTGTAAACGGTAGTTCCGCCTGAGGTTATGCTTGTTACCGTCGCGGTAACGGTCTGTGTTTCCCCGCATTTTGTGCAGGTGAACGCTGCCGCGGCGGCGGTATAGCCGGTGGCGTCACTGCCGGTCCAGGTCCAGGCCGGGGAGCCCCAGGCATGGGTGTGAGTTTCGTCCTCCACGAAGAGATACATTTTCGGGGTGTTCGTGTTTGCCAGGCTGGTGGTGGAAGCATGGTTGTCGGTGAAGACGCCGTTCGAGACTTCCAGATAATACTTGTAGGTTTGCGAAGTATCCGAATAACCGTCGGTGGAGGTGGTGTCCTTGAAGTACCACAGCAGGTTCTTGCTGTCGCCCCTGTAGTGCCAACTCTTAGCAGCGTTGTCGCTGCTGCCCTGCTCGCTGCTCTGCACCATTCTCAGGCCGTCGGCGCTGTTCGTGTACAGATACTGCCCGTTGTTCTTCAGCCACAGGCCATTCTGTGCGCTGCTGCTGTTTGCTTCCGCCGTGAAAACGGCTTTGGCTGCCGTGGCGTCATCAATGGTGATGGTGTCGCCATTGACAGTCGCAGCGATGCCCTTCAGCTGTCTGGAGCTGCCCGCTTCGTTGGACAGGATGTAGACGCTGCCGGTATTGCCGTTCGCGATCAGGTAATTCTTTCCGGCTTCCAGTGTATTTGTCAGCACATAGGTCGTGCCGGCGCCGGGCTGAGGATCGGAAACCGTAACGGTGCAGGTGGCCTTGATATTGGCATTCTCGGCAGAAGCTGCCGTGATCGTGGCTGTGCCCTGCGCAACACCTGTGACCTTACCATTGGAATCAACAGTAGCGACCGCTGTGTTGCTGCTAGTCCAGGTAACGCTCTTGTTGGTGGCGTTGGAGGGCGTGATCGTTGCTGTCAGGGTGTCGGTCTTTCCGGTGGTCACGGCAAGGCTGGTCTTGTTCAGAGAAATGCCGGTAACCGCGACTGGATCGCCCGCTTCCTCGACCGTCAGATGGATAATGCCTTTTCTCACGTACTGGCTGCCGTACTGATTCTCGTTCTGAATGGTGATGTCGACTGTGCCGGCGGCGATGCCCTTGAATGTGAACTGGCCGACAGCGCCGGTCGCAATGTTCACCGTGGCGCTGCCCTGGATCTGGGCAACATTGCTGTTGCTGAGCGACGCAGTGAAATCATAGGCGCTGTTCGAAGAGCCGTTGGTGACATTGGCGGTAAACGTATCCCCGACATAGATCTTGATGGATTCCTCGGGATTATCGGTACTTGGCGTGATATCGACCGTGTCGCCGCTCGGGGGATCGACCGGTGTATCGCCGCCCGCGCCTACCGTCAGGTGGATAATACCTTTTCTTGTGTATTGATCGCCATATGTGCTGTTGTTTGAAATGGTGATGTCAACCGTACCGTCAGCCAGACCCGTAAACGTGAACTGGCCGGTGGCACCTTGTGCGATATTCACCGAAGAACTGCCCTCGATCTGAGCAACGCCGCTCTTGCTGAGCGTTGCGGTGAAGTCATAGTCACTGTACGTGGAACCGTTGGTCACGTTAATGATCAATGTATCACCGACGCTGATCGTGATCGACTGCTCAGGATGGTCGGTAGTCGGGGTGATGTCGACCGTCTCTTCTGTCGACGTGCTTGCCGTCACCGTAACGGTGCTGGTCGCGGTTTTACCGCCGTCCGCTGTCGTAACCGTGATGGTGGCCGTGCCTTCCGCAACGCCCTTTACCTTACCGGTGGAGTCGACGGTGGCAACAGAAGTATTGCTGCTGCTCCAGGTGACTCTCTTGTTGGTCGCGTCGGCGGGGGCAACAGTGGCTGTCAGCTGTACCGTCTTTTTGGCTTCGACAGTTGCCGTTGCCGGGCTGACGGATACGCCTGTAACGGATACGGGATCGCCTGCCTGCTCGACCGTCACATGGACGACGCCTTTTCTCTGGTACTGGCTGCCGTACGTGTTGCTGTTCTGGATGGTGACGTCAAAGGTGCCCGCAGCAAGACCGGTTACCGTGAACTTGCCGGTGCTGCCGGCTGCAATGTTCACGGTGGAGCTGCCCTGGATCTGACCGACACTGCTGTTGCTGAGCGTGGCGGAGAAATCGTAGGCGCTGTTGGAAGAACCGTTGGTGACATTGATGGTAAGCGTATCGCCGACGGCGATCTTGATGGATGTTTCGGGATTGCTGGTGCTGGGGGTAATGCTGACTGAGTCGCCGCTCGGCGGATCATCCGGATCGGGATCGACAGGGTCGACCGGGATGACAGGCGTCTCGCCGCTTTCATAAACGGTCTGGCTGCTGGGCTCGGTAACATTGTTGCCGTTCGCGTCGTAATACGTGAAGGCCAGCATGCTGTCGGCGTCGATCTCAAGCACGAGGCCCTTGCCCTTTACTCTGGCACTCTGTCCGTATTCCGAATCGGCCATGGAACCGGCTGCCGCGTAGAAGAAGCAGGAAGTTGTGCTGTTGCTGTCAGGGAGCGTATCTCCGGGCATCCAGACTTCATCGTAATGGTCGTCGCCTTCGGAGTGGTTGTGGCCCCACAGGTAAACGATCTTTCTGTCGTCATCGGTACCGTAAGTAGCGTCCGCACCGGCAGCGGCGCTGTTCAGCGCTTTCACCAGAGGCGCGGTGTTGCCGGTCCGGTGCATGCCGTAATCATGCAGCGGGAAATGCGTGAGAATGATGATGACCTTATCTCTGCTTACACCGTTGATGTAATTCGTCAGAGCCGTGATCTGGCTGTCGTCATACGCCCAGCTGGATCCGTGAGAACTGTTGGTGCCAATACAGTAGATCACATATTTCTCACCGGCCGGTGCCAGGCCTTCAGCGTTCAGCTTGTATTTACCCTGTACTTCAGGCGAGTTCGACGTTGAACCGAAGCTGCCATTCCCATACTCATGGTTGCCAACCGCGTAAACGCCCGTCAGGCCATGGCTGTCAATATTATCCATGACCGTCTTCGTGAACGTCCAGAATGTGGAGCTGTTCGAAGACGCCGCGGCCATGTCACCGCAGAAGCCAAAGACGTTGATGCGATTGTCATACTTCGGCTGAACATTGCTCAGCCATGTGGACAGACGAATGTTGCTGACGTTCGTCTCGCCACCGCTCGCCGTGCCGTTGTGGATATCGGACGTGAACGCAAGATACGTTGTGCCGTCAACAGCCTTCGCTGTAGAGGCTTCTTCTTCGTCCAGCGCGATGGTAACGCCATCGGCTACCTCGATCGGACTCTGCGCGATGGTTCCTGCGGATTCGGCTTCATAGTCTTCTGTCTGCATGATGCTGCCGGCAGCATCCGCATCCGCTGCAGATCCCTCTGGTATGGCATCATCGCTTTCTTCGTACTCCGCGTAGTCATACGCATCGTCCAGGGTCTCGGGAGAGACTACGGTGCTACTGTCGGCGATCTCAATGGTGCCTTCATCTGCGTAGGCGGTTAGATTGATGCCGCCGCAGAGAGAGAACGCCATCGCGAAGACGAGCAGTAAGCTGATCCATCTCTTCATAGTGTTTCTTTTCCCTTCCTTATTTTTTAATTTTTTACATTGGCGAAAAAAGTGTCTAAACATTTTCGAAAAAATGGTATAACCAGTTTCGCAAAATTCGCTGTTTTTTAATCTACCATAAAACTGGTGAATATACAACAAGAAATTTCAGCTTTTTTTAAAGAATTTTTGTGCGTTTTACACAATGGTTTCCATAATTATTTGCTGTGTTCCGGAGGCGATCGTTTTACTCAGGCTTGCTTTATTCTGATAAATCGATACTTTACTAAAGTTTGTTCTCTTCCTGAGATCCGCTCTCTTCTATTCCGTATTGGTTTCGGTTTTTTGTGGCCAGAGAAAGCAGCCGGTTCCGTGATGGAACCGGCTGTGGTTTTGGGTTTATGCTGTTGTTTTTGGTCTGCGGTTCACGCGTCCGGATGCTCGTACCGGTACAGGAAAGATACCACCGCCAGGCGCAGGCAGTCCGCCCACGGACGGAACGTGCCGTCGTCATAGCCGGTCGTGATCCCGTTCTCCACCGCCCATGAGATCGCTGTGTCGAACTCCTCGCTCCCTGTCATATCCGGGAACGTCGCACTCGTCTTCGGCTCCGGCTTGCCCGCATACCGCCACAGGAACGTGACAAACGCTGCCCTGTTGCACGGATTCCACGGACGGAACGTGTTGTCGCTGTAGCCACCCGCAATGCCGTTCTCCACCGCCCACGAGATCGCCTTGTCGAACGTCTCGTTTCCGGGCATGTCCTTAAACGCCGCCATCGTTTCAGGCTCAGGCTCCCCGGACAGACGCCACAGGAACGTGACCATCGCCGCGCGGTTGCAGTTGTTCATCGGCCGGAACGTGTTGTTCTCTTCCCAGCCCTTTACGATGCCGCGGTTCGCCAGGTCATATACCGGCTCGAACCAGAAGTCATCATGGTTCGTCACATCGACAAACAGGCCCTGCACTTCACAGGTGAGCTCCTCGCCTTCCACCGTCGTGGTCAGCATCGTGTAGCCGGCTTTGTGCGCCGTTACCCTGCCTTTTGCGTCCACCGTCGCGACTGTCTCATCGTTGCTGGTCCACACCACCGGGATCACGGCGCCTGTGCTGTCCTTCACAGCAACGGTACCTGTCGCGTTCGGGAGCAGCTCGACCTTCGCGGGAATGACTTCATAGGTGAGCGATGTCCATTTAGCCATGATCGTCAGGTCCTCTGCGGGCATGCTTGCCGGGATCTCCGGATCCCAGCCCGCGAACAGGAAGCCTTCCTTCGTCGGGTCGGCTGGAGCAGTGATCGCCGTGCCATAAGCTGCCGTGATCGCGTCTACCGCGGAACCGCCGTCGGTATTGAAGGTGATCGTATACGTGTTGATGGCTTTCTTCGTATCGGTATACTCTTTGTCATCCGGGCCATTGACCGTGGCGGTGTACACCGTGTATCCGATGTCTTCGCCGGTGCCGTCTGCCTTGGTTACAGTTGCTTTTACCGTTTTACTGAAGGTACCGATGGCTGCTTTAAAAATCGCGTCGGCCGCTGTCCAGCCTTCTTCATCGCTGCCTGTCCAGCTCCAGCTGTCAAACACATAGGTCTGCGCTTCGCTGTTGTAGGTTGCGGTATAGGTCGCGTCGCCGGACACTTCCGCAAGCGCGGGATCCCAGCCTGTGAAAGTGTAGACCGTGGTCTCGGTCGCCGGCTTTGAAGGTTCGGTACATGCCGGCATCGCCTCGAACTTCACTTCTTCGCTCTTCAGCACGGTGCCGTCGTCATCCCTGAAGGTTACGGTATAACTGTTGCGCGTATAGTAGATCTTCAGCACCAGGCTGCCGTCAACAGTCACGACGCCTTCCAGAACATTGTTCTCGTTGTCCGCGTCAAAGGTGAAGCCGGTGCGGGTAAGCGGCGTGGCGGTCACGATCGCGTCAGTGACGCCCTTCTTCGGGTCACTGACAACTTCGTATCTGCCTTCCTGAGTCCTCTCAAAATAATGCTCAACGGTATACGGAGTGCCGTCTTTGGGTTCCCACTGCGCGTAGAGGTTCACGCTGCTGGAAATGGTGAGGTTCTTCACGGTGGCGCCGTCGGCATAGCTCTCGCCGCTGCCGTCAGCAGCCGTGTTCCAGCCGGTAAAGTCGTAGCCGGCGCGCGTGAAGCCGTTCGCTTCCAGCTTCACATCCCTGCCGTAGGTGGCAAAAGTGTTCTGCATGCTGCCGGTGCCGCCGTTCGCCATGTATACGATGGTGTAAACGTTCGCCGCCCACGTCGCGGTGTACACACGGTTGCCCGTGCTGCCGGTTTCGATCGTTACAGACTCAGTCGCTTCTTCCAGATCGGTTCCTGTCCAGCCCGCGAACGTATAGCCTTCTCTCACCGGGTTCACCAGGGTGAAGGCCGGTGTCAGAGAGGTGTACTCCGTCGGGTTCTCTTTGCCTTCCGGCAGCTCGCCGCCGGCAAGCTTGCAGGTGATGATAAACCGTTCGATCTCTTTCTTTTCATCCGACCAGGATCTTCCATCGGGATCCGAAGCGATCGCCGTATAGACGGTGTAGCCGGCGTCGTCTCCCGTGCCCGGGGTCTTTGTAATTTCCGCCTCAACGGTGTTCACATGCGCCGCGTCGTTGCCGCAGGTGAAGGTGGCGGTGGCAGAATTGCAGTCTTCCGCCCAGGCCCACACGGGCGCGCTCCAGACGTGGCCTGTTGCCGGGATCACCCAGCTGTTCGCCGTGATCTCGGACCTGCCCGCAGCGTCGCTGAAGAATTTGCCGCAGCGGGAACAGGCCCAGTAAGCGCTGTTTCCGTCTTCTTCGCAGGTGGCGGCCACAGCCGCGTGCGCTGTCAGGTCATGACCGAGCGCCGGAATTTCACGCGTGTCGGTCGCTCCGCAACGGGAACAGACGCGCGTCTCTTCTCCCTTTGCGGTGCAGGTCGGCGCGACGGTCTGAGTCCAGTCACTCCATTCGTGGCCAAGCGCCTGTATTTCAACAACCTTGGTGGAAGTGTGCGCCACTTTGTCCAGGCTGCTCGCCGCAGTCACCGAGGCTGTGTATACCATCGTGCCCGCGGTCTCGCAGGTCGCCATGGTTCCGGACGAGGTCAAAACAGCATTGACTGTTCCGGTTGATCCGTCGGAACCCCTGTAGTTCGCAGCAGCTGCCGTGTAGCCTTCCGCATCGCTGCCGGTCCAGGTAAAGCCGGTAAAGGTGTAGGTCACACCGGATGTTTCCGTTTTGGTATCGGTGTAGGTTTCGCCGTTGAAGGTCACAGTCGCGGTGTAAACGGTAGTTCCGCCTGAGGTTATGCTTGTTACCGTCGCATTAACGGTCTGTGTTTCCCCGCATTTTGTGCAGGTGAACGCTGCCGATGCGGTATAGCCGGTGGCAGTTGTGGTCCAGGTCCAGGCCGGGGAGCCCCAGGCATGGGTGTGAGTTTCGTCCTCCACGAACAGATACATCTTCGGGGTGTTCGTGTTCGCCAGGCTGGTGGTAGAAGCATGGTTATCCGTGAAGACGCCGTTCGAGACTTCAAGATAATACTTGTAGGTTTGCGAAGTATCCGAATAACCGTCGGTGGAAGAGGTGTCCTTGAAGTACCACAGCAGGTTCTTGCTGTCGCCCCTGTAGTGCCAGCTCTTGGCGGCATTGTCGCTGCTGCCCTGTTCGCTGCTCTGCACCATTCTCAGGCCGTTGGCGCTGTTCGTGTACAGATACTGGCCGTTGTTCTTCAGCCAGATGCCGTTCTGCGCGCTGCTGCTGTTTGCTTCCGCCGTGAACACGGCTTTGGCAGCGATTGTATCGTCGATGGTGATCGTGCTGCCGTTGACCGTCACGGATACGCCCTTCAGCTGTCTGGAGCTGCCCGCTTCGTTGGACAGAATGTACACGCTGCCGGTGCTGCCGTTCGCGATCAGGTAATTTCCACCATCTTCCAGCTTGTCGGTAAGCACATAAGTCGTGCCCTGGCCGGGCTGCGGGTCAGATACCGTAACGGTGCAGGTGGCTTTCTTACTGCTGTCGGCATTGGAAGTAGCGGTGATCGTGGCTGTGCCGGCGTTCACGCCGGTGACCACGCCGCTCGCGTTGACCGTTGCAACAGACGTGTTGCTGCTGCTCCAGGAGACGGTCCTGTTGGTCGCGTTGGCCGGTGTGACGGTTGCCGTCAGGGTGCCGGTCTTGCCGGTAGTCACACTGAGGCTCGTTTTATCCAGCGTAACACCGGTGACCGCAATCTGCTGGGTGAGGCGCTCAAAGATGTATACGGAATGAGACGGATCATTCGTATTGAAAGATCTGTTCGTAAAGCCGTTTTCATAGTACAGCTCATAGGTGTAGCTGCTGTTGCTGCCGCCATACAGCAGGTAGCTGCCGTCGTAGGTCCAGCATCTGTCGGCATAAGGATCGTTGGACAGCGTGTAGATCATCGCGGTGCCGCCCTTTCCGGCAAGGATGGCGTTCGTCCCGTTGAGCAGTTCAAATCCGGACAATCTGGTGCCTGCGGTCCAGACGATGTCTGTGGCCTCAGTTTCGATCTCTCCACCGGAAACAACGACCCGCGCCGCCGCGAGAGAAGCGCCGGAAGCAGTTGCACCCGGGTTTCTGAGGGCGTAGGCATTGCCATCGGTCCTGGTGCTGACGATCAGATAATCGTTGCCGGCCACGATGCTGTCAGCCAGAACGAAGACGTTTCCGGACGCTGCCGCTTCACTGACTGTGACCTGGCAGGTCGCGGTATGGCCGCCGTCTGCAGTCCTGACCGTGATCACCGCGCTGCCGGCTGCTACGGCTGTGACTGTGCCATTGCTTACCGTTGCAACAGCGGTGTTGCTGCTGGTCCAGGTAACGGCCTTGTTGCTCGCATTTCCCGGCGCGACGGTCGCAGTCAGGGTATCGGTCCTGCCGGGTTTGAGCGCAAGGCTCGTCTTATCCAGAGTGACGCCGGTGACTGCCACCGGTGTGGAAGATCCGCCACCTTTCACAAACAGGTACATCGCCGGTGTGTTCGTATTCGCCAGGCTTGTATAATCCGCATGGTTATCGGTGAAGACGCCGTTCGAGACTTCCAGATAATATTTGTAGGTCTGGGAAGTATCCGAATAACCGTCGGTGGAACTGCTGTCCTTGAAGTACCAAAGCAGGTTCTTGCCGTCAGCCTTGTAGTGCCAGCTCTTGGCAGCGTTGTCGCTGCTGCCCTGCTCGCTGCTCTCCACCATTCTCAGTCCGTTTGCGTTATTCGTATACAGGTACTGGCCGTTGTTCTTCAGCCAGATGCCGTTCTGTGCACTGCTGCTGTTTGCTTCGGCTGTGAACACAACCTTCTCGGCATCTGTGTCGTCGATGGTGATCGTATCGCCGACAACATCCACGGAGATGCCCTTCAGCTGTCTGGAGCCGCCCGCCTCGTTGGACAGGATGTACACGCTGCCGGTATTGCCGTTTGCGATCAGGTATTCCCCTCCGTCTTCCAGCGTATCCGTCAGAACATAGGTCACGGTCTGGCTGGGATCAGCCGCGGTGACGGTGACTGTACAGGACGCAGTAAAGCCGCCGTCAACTGTTGTGGCGGTAATCGTTGCAGTGCCGGCTGCCACGCCGGTGACCTTGCCGTTTGCAACTGTAGCGACGGACGTATTGCTGCTGGTCCAGGTGACGCCCTTGTTGGTCGCATCGGAGGGAGAAACGGTTGCCGTCAGCTGGACGGTCGCTCTCTCTTTTACTGACGCCGAAGTTTTGTCGAGCGTGATGCCGGTTACGGCAACAGGATCCTGTTCAGTGTAGGTTCCGCCTTCGGTAACGTCACTGCCATTCTCATTATAATAGGTAAAGGACAGCTGTTTTTGACTGTTGATGGTAACAACAAGGCCTTTGCCCTTTACGGACGCGCTGCCTGTGCCGTACTCGCTGTCGCTCATGCAGCCGGCCGCGCCGTAGTAGAACTGGATGGTCTGATCGGCGCCGCCGTTAGTTGTCGGAAAACTGTCGCCCGGCTTGTAGATATAATCATAATAAGTATCCGACTCTGTATGGTTGTGGCCCCACAGGAAGACGATCTTCTGTCCGTTGTTCGCCACAGCATTGTTCAGCACATCGATCACATCTGCTGCGCCAGTTGTTGTTCTGCCGCCCCACCAACTACTGCCGCTGCCATAATAATGCAGCGGGAAGTGCGTGATGATAAAGATCACTTTGTCATTCCCGACACTGTTCAGATAGGAAGTGAGGGAGGAGACCTGGTTGGAATAGTTCGAGCTGCTGCTCTGAGAACCGAGGCAGAAGACGCGGTAATTATCGCCCTCTGCGCCTTGCGTAGTAATTTTGAACTTCTGCTGCGCGGCATTGGTGCTGGAAGCACTGTAATTGCCGGGGCTGTGTTCATGGTTGCCGGTGGTATAGACGCCTTCTACCCCTCTGGTGTCCAGCTTATCCATATCCGCCTGCGTATATGTCCAGTAATTTGATGCGCTGGCGCCGGCATCAGCCATGTCGCCACCGAAGGCCATGAGCGTAATGCCGCCATATTTATTTGCGACCATGTCAAGCCATGAGCCAAGACGGTTTGCGGACTGGTTGCCGCTCTTGTTGTGCGTGTCAGAGGTGAAGCACAGGACCGACATGCCGGTCGGCTGCGGTATCGCCTCTGCCGTCTCTGCTTCTTCCCCGTCGAGGGCGATGACGCCGCCTTCAGGATCTTCGGGGGTCTGCGCGATGGTGCCCGTGGATTCGGGTTGTTCTTCCGTCCACCCGGCAGCGATCTCGCCCTGGGCTTCGGGTTCTGAGGCTGTTTCCGGTTCCTCATAGTCGACGATGTCGTCCAGGGTCTCCGGAGAGACTACGGTGCTGCTGTCGGCAATCTCGATAGAACCTTCATCTGCATAGGCGGTCAGATTGATACCGCCGCAGAGGGAGAACGTCATCGCGAAGACGAGCAGTAAGCTGATCCATCTCTTCATAGTTTTTCTTTCCCTTCTATAGTGTTATTACAGTTTGGCGCGCTGTGTATATACACAAAATTCATATGGTATAACCAGCTGCAAAAAGCCATTCTAAGCTTTAACAGTACCATAGAAATGACAGACTGGCAACACTTTTTTGTGAAAAACCGTACTTTATTTAGGGGGAAAACCGGCAGAATTGCGGCGTTTTGCATGAAATTGTATATTTATTCGCGATTTTGTCATTTGGGTGAATATTCGGAGTATATAACGCCGGCCGAGAGCGCAGGAAACGGCCGGCTCCGTATCGGAGCCGGCTGTGGTTTTGGGTTTATGCCGTTGTATTTGGTCTGCGGTTCATGTGTCCGGGTGCTCGTAGCGACACAGGAACGATACCACCGCCAGGCGACGGCAGTCGTTCCACGGACGGAAAGTGTTGTCGTCCCAGCCCGTCGCGATGCCGTTCTCGGACGCCCACGAGATCGCCTTGTCGAACTCGGTATTGCCCGTCATATCACTGAACGTGGCCGTCGTCGTCGGCTCCGGTCTGCCCGCATACCGCCACAGGAACGTTACGAACGCTGCGCGGTTGCACGGTTTCCACGGACCGAACGTGCCGTCGGAATAGCCGCCCGCAATGCCGTTCTCCGATGCCCACGAGATTGCCTTGTTGAAGTCCGGGTTGTCGGTCATATCCTTGAACGTCGCCGTTGTCTCAGGTTCGGGCTTGCCCGCCAGGCGCCACAGGAATGTTACCATCGCGGCGCGGTTGCAGTTGTTCATCGGGCGGAACGTGTTGTCTTCCTCCCAGCCCTTCACGATGCCGCGGTTCGCCAGATCGTACACATAGTCAAAGTAGAACTGCCCGACTCTGTCTGTCACATCCACAAACAGACCCTGCACTTCGCACATCAGCTCCTGGCCGTTGACCGTCGCGGTCAGTGTGGTGTAGCCGGCTTTCTTCGCCGTTACATTGCCTTCCGCATCGACTGTCGCCACGCTCTCGTCATTGCTGGTCCATGCCACGGGGATAACCGCGCCTGTGTTGTCCTGCACGACGACGCTTCCCGTCTCGTTCGGGAGCAGCTCCAGCTTCGCGGGGATCACTTCATAGGTGTATCCGGTCGGCGGGATCGGGATCACTTTCTCGTCGGTATAGGTCTTTCCGTCGGGACCGACCACAGTGGCGGTATAAGTCTCGCTGCCGGCCTCTGTCGGGGTCGGGTCCACAACAACAAGCTCGATATTCGTGACTTCAACGCTTTCTTTGTGGCTTGCGTCGTTGCCGCACACAAAGGCTGCGTTGGCGTTGCTATGGTCGTCCGCCCATGTCCAGATCGGCTCGCCCCAGGCGTGGCCAAGGGCCGGCACAGTTTCCTGCGCCGTCAGGATCTCGCCGCAGACTGAGCACTTTACACCGGCTGTCAGGCCGGAATCCGTGCAGGTAGCCGCCACGGCCGGGATCTCAACTTCCGTATGGCCGAGCGCCGGGATCGTCTTCGCCTCACGGCTCAGTTCTTTGCCGCAGACCGAGCAGTACACAACACTGTCGTAACTGCCCGCCGCTGTGCAGGTGGCTTCCACTCTGTTCTCTTCCACCGCTTCCGCAGGTGTGTGTCCGGTTGCCGGCACATTCTCGAGCACCTTCGTCTGCGTGGAGAACAGTCCGCTCTCAAACGCTGCCGTGTAGGTGGTCTCGCCCTTTGCCTCACAGGTCGCCGGTTTCGTTACTTCAGACGTGGTGCCGACCGTTTCGATCACCGTTACTGCTGCTGTATCGTAAGGTACGGCCGTCGCGGTGACTTTGGAATTATCCGCAGACCACTCATAGCTGACTTCGTATCCGGTCGGCGGGATCGGGACTTCTTTTGTCTGTACCGCAAACACTTCATTTTTGAACGCTGCGCTCGTCCAGGTCCCGACACCGGCTTCGGTTTCCGTCGCCGGTCTGGTCACTTCATACGTTGCTGCCGCAGTCTCGATCTCTTTGTGCGCCGCGTCGTTCGCGCAGACTCTCGTTGCCGTCACGCTGGTGTTGTCATTTGTCCAGACATAGGTCGGCTCGCCCCAGGCATGGCCCGTAGCCGGGACTTCACGGGTTTCTTTTGCTTCACAGCGTGAGCAGATGCGCTGCTCTTCGCCCTTCTCCGTACAGGTCGGAGCTTTCGTTTGTGTCCATGCGCCAAAGTCATGGCCGAGGGCAGGCACAGTCTCCTGCGCCATGAGGATCTCGCCGCAGACCGAGCACTTCACGCCGGCTGTCAGGCCGGTCTCGGTGCAGGTGGCCGCCACGGCCGGGATCTCAACTTCCTTATGGCCCGCTGCCGGGATCGCAACGGTCTCGCGGCTCAGTTCTTCTCCGCAGACCGAGCAGTAGACGACGCTGTCATAGCTGCCTGCCTTTGTGCAGGTGGCTTCGACCCTGTTTTCCTCCACCGCTGACGCAGGCATGTGCCCCGTCGCTGCGATCGCACGGGTCTCCTTATGGCTTGCGTCGTTTAAGCAGACGCGCGTTTCGACGCCTGCCGCGGTGCATGTCGCCGGCGTTGTCACCGTCCATGCGCCCCAGCTGTGGCCGAGAGCAGGGATGTCGGCGACTGTCTTCTGCTGCCGCGTGAACGCAGCATTCGTGAACACGGCTGCGTACGTCGTCTCACCTTTTGCTTCGCAGGTCGCGGGCGTCGTTACCGCTGATGTGGTGTTGACTGTCTCCGTCTCTTTGTGTCTGGCGTCGTTTGCGCAGATCCGCGTTGCTGTCACACTCCGGTTGTCCGCCGCCCACTCGTAGGACGCGGCGCCGTATGCGTGGCCGGTCGCCGGGATCACTTCATCTTTTGTCTGTGTCCTGAACGCGGTATTGGTAAATGTTGCCGTGTAGAGGCCGATGCCCGTTGCCGTGCAGGTCGCCGGCGTCGTCACCGCATACGCTGCGTTTACGGTCTCCGTGATGTTCTGTGCGGGATCCTCGTTGCACTCCTGCAGGGCGGTGCATTTGCTGTTGTCATTGGCCCAGGTGTAAACAGGATCCTTGAACGTGTATCCTGCCGGCGGGATCGTTACCACTTTCCTGTCGGTATAGGTCTTGTTGTCCGGGCCGGTCACGGACGCGGTGTAGGTCCAACTGCCGGCTTCCGTCGGCGTCGGGTCGACGACAACGATTTCCAGCTCGCTGTCTTTGACCTTTACGGCGTGGCTGCCGTCATTTAGGCAGGTGAATGTTGCTTCCGCGGCCGTGTAGCCGGCTGCATCGCTGCCGGTCCATGTCCAGGCCAGCTCGCCCCAACTGTGGCCCGTCGCGGCGATCGTGCGGGTCTCCTTGTGGCTTGCATCGTTTGTGCAGACGCGGGTCTCAACGCCTGCTGCGGTGCATGTTGCCGGCGTTGTCACCGTCCACTCGCCCCAGCTGTGGCCGAGGGCATTCACATAGGTATCCTTATAGCTGTCTCCGCAGCGGGAGCAGGTATGTGTGGTGTATCCCTGTTCCGTACACGTCGGTGCTGTTACCGCTGCAATATAGTCATGACCAAGCGCAGCCTTCTCTGCGTACGTCGTGTAATCGCACCGGCTGCAGGTATCGTAGGCATCCCAGCCGATCTCTGTGCATGTCGGGACCTTCGCGTCGTGATGCACCAGGTCATGGCCAAGCGCAGCCTTCTCTGCATACGTTGTGTAATCGCACCGGCTGCAGGTGTCGTAGGCGTCCCAGCCGATTTCCGTGCACGTCGGCGCTTTCGCGTCGTGATGCACCAGGTCATGGCCGAGCGCCGCTACTTCTTCGGTTCTTGTTCTTTCACATACCGTGCAGGTAAAGGTCTCTACGCCCTTCGCTGTGCACGTCGGCTCTGTCGTTACTACGCCGTCGTTCCAGCTGTGCGCTTCTGATGTGTATGTTGCGGTGTAGGTCGTGTTTTCAGTAACTGATGTAACCGCAGGACTCCATCCGGCAAAGGTATAGTGGGAATCTGCATCCGCCGTCTTCGTCGGCACCGCGCCGTCATAGCTCGGTGTCGCGTTGTAAGTCAGATCGTTATCCGTCTCAAGCACTGTGCCGTCGTCGTTCTTCCAGGTTACCGTCAGTTTTTGCGTGCTCGCGGCGACTGTTACCGTTACCGGCTCGGACGCGTTGCAGTTGGCCGTACCCGCGTAGCGCACCTGATAGGTACCCGGCGCCAGATCCGTCAGGCTCGTGCCTGTTGCTTTCGTCCAGGTCTCGCCGCCGTCGGCGCTGTACTCCATCGCCGTCGTCAGGCCCGTAATCGTGCCGTCGTTCTTGCCGCTGATGGTTTCGGCCGTGGCTGCAACACCTGTCGGCGCTGCCTGGCTGCCTTTGCTGATCGTGAATGCTTTGGTGGCCGTGCCGGTGAAGTTGCCCGTGCCGGTCACCGTCAGCGTGTAATCGCCGGCGTCGGTTCCCTTGTTATTGCTTACTTCAACTGTCGCCGTCAGGCCGTCGACGACTACGCTTGTCACCGCCTGCGTCAGCTCTTCTCCCGTGTAGGTCAGAGCCTCACCCAGCGTGATCTCCGCGCCGGCAATATCCTTCGGATCGATGATAAATGTCCGTACGATCGGCTGAGCAGCCGCATAGTTGCCGATGCCGGTGACTGTGATCGTCGCTTCGCCGACATTGATGTTGTTGCTGTAGGTTACCGTGTAATCGGTGCCCTCCGTCAGGACCAGCTCGCCGTCTGTCGGTATGATCGTCGGCTTCTGTTCCGTGCCGTTGTACGTGACTCTGGCCGGCGTATCGTTGATCACAAAGGTGTTCAGATCCCACTTCGCGTAGAGTTCCACATTACCTGTGCTTCCCGCGGCGATCGTCTCCACCTTTGCGCCGGTGAAGTCTTCCGCTTTATACCAGCCGTCGAAGGTGTAGCCCGTCCTCGTCGGTACGGGGAGCGTGATAGCTTCGCTTTCGACCGTGTAGGACTTTACCGCGTCATCCGACAAAACGCCTCCGTTCACAACGTATGTAACGCTGTATTCGACCGGCGTCCACTGTGCGTAAAGCGTCAAATCACTGTTCAGTGTCACGCTAGCTCCGTCCGCATAGGCTGTGCCGCTGCCGTTCGCAGCTGTGTTCCATCCGGCGAAGCTGTAGCCGGTACGTTCGAACGCGTTGGCTGTCAGCACTGTTGCCGTGTTCTTTGCTATCACCTGTGTTGTGCCTGTATCGGTGTCGTCGTTTGCAAGGAACGTCACCGTGCAGGACGGGATCGCAAGGATCGCCTCACCCGCACTGTTCGTTTTGACCTCATAGGCAGTATTATCACTGATGAAGTTTGCCTCAGTACCCTTTCCATTCAGCCCGGAGGTAATCACGAACGGGTTTTCAAGTGTCGGTTCAGATGCTGATGTCACGCCGATCTCTGCGTCGCTGTCCAAAGTGCCGGCAACCTGGATCTTTTTAGCATTGTCGGACAGATATACGTTGTTCCCGTTGTTGCCCGTGATATTCGGTGACCCGGAAATGCTGAGTGTATCTTCCAGGAACACGCCTGCTCCGAAAGACGCGGTATTACCGGTGATCGTGCCGCCGGTCATGGTAAACTGGTTTGTACCTCTGCCGAACACACGCACACCGCCGCCGGTACCTTCGGAAGTGTTGCCAGAGATCTCTCCTCCGGTCATCATGCACGAACCGTCTACATATAAGCCGGCGCCGGTCACTGTGGCGGTGTTGCCGGAAATCGTGCCGCCGGTCATGGTGAAGGTTCCTCTCTTCGTCATGCCGCCTACGAACACGCCGCCGCCTTTATTTGCGCTGTTTCCGGAGATTGTTCCCCCCGACATATTGAAGGTTCCGGCGCTGTTTGAGAACTCATCCCAATAGATATACACACCGCCGCCGTTTGCCGTGGACGTATTGCCGGAAATCGTGCCCGCGTACATATTGAACGCGCCGTAAACGCTCACGCCCGTGCTGCCGCCGGTAATCGTACCCGTCGTACCGCAGTCGTACATGTTCAGCGCTGCACCGGAAGAGACGGAAACAACAGAAGATGATCCATTGCCGGAGATGGTATGTCCGTTGAGGCAGAGGTTGACCGTACCAGAGGGAACGGTCCACGTCCTGTTCAGCGTCACATTACCCGTAAGATAGTAGCTGCCCGCTGTTGTCGGAAGGGAGGTTGTGCTGTCCCAGGCCGTGAAGGTAATATCGTCGTGATCGTGATTTAATGTCCAAGTAGCCGTATAGCTCCGATTGCCCGTGCTGCCCTTTGCAATCGTTACAGTTTCTGTCGCCGCATCCAGATCCGTGCCTGTCCAGCCGGCAAAAGTATATCCTTCCTTTGTCGGATTGTTCAGTGTAATAGCTTCGGATTCGATTGAGTAAGTTGTCGGGTTTGCTGTCAAAACCGCACCGCCAGCCAGGTCATACGTGATGCTGTAGTTCACCGGCGTCCATTTGGCAAACAGTGTCAGGTCTGTATTCAGCGTAACAGAAGCTTTGTCGTCATAGTTTGTTCCCGTCCCGTCCGCTGCTGTGTTCCATCCGGCGAAGCTGTAGCCGGTACGTTCGAAGGCGTTGGCAGTCAGCACTGTTGCCGTGTTCTTTGCGATCACCTGCGTTGTGCTCGCATCGGTGCCGTCATTTGCAAGGAACGTCACTATGCAGGACGGAATCGCGAGGACCGCCTCACCGTCGCTGTTAATCATCACTTCATAGGCGGGATCGTCACTTACGAAGTTGGAGGCATCACCGTTTCCGTTCAGACCGACAGTTATTAAGAACGGAGAACCCAATGTCGGAGCTCCACTTCCTAATGCTGTCACTCCGATCTTCGCACTGCTGTCCAACGGACCGACGACCTGAATCTTCCTGCCGTCATACTGTGTTTTCAAAAAAACATTATCGCCGTGATTTCCGGTGATAATCGGTGATCCGGAAATGTTGAATTCATCTTCCAGATACAGACCGGCTCCGGTGGAAGCCGTGTTCCCGGTGATCGCGCCTCCTGTCATAATGAAATGGCTGTAATTCGTTCCCCAGTTATACACACCACCGGCACTTGGAGCGGTATTTCCGGAGATCTCTCCTCCGGTCATAAGAAATGTGCCTCTTTCATTTACCACACCACCGCCAATTCCCTCGGAACCGTAACCAGCTATATTACCGGAGATCAGCCCACTATACATGTTGAAGGTGCCATAGCTATTGTACACACCGCCGCCTCTGACGCTCGCACGGTTGCCGGAAATCGATCCACCGTACATGTTGAACAGTGCAGTAGTGTCCGTAAACCCATTAACAAAAACACCACCTTCAGTATTATCGGATATTTCGCCGCCATGCATATTGAAGGTACCAAATACGACTACACCACCGCCGCCGAGAGAACATGTGTTGCCGGAAATCAAGCCGTCATACATGTTGAAGGTGCCATAAACATCCACCCCGCCGCCATATGAATACTGGCCATTACCGCCGCCGGTGATCGTGCCGGTCGTGCCGCAGTCGTAAAGACTCAGCGTCACTTTTTCTGGAACATTAATCACGCCGGAAGTACCGTTGCCCGTTATCGTGTGTCCGTTCAAGCAAAGGCTGACTGTGCCTGACGGCACAGTCCATGTTCCACTGAGCGTTACGTCATCTGTCAGATAGTAGCTGCCTGCAACTGCTGGAAGGGATATGGTGCTCTCCCAGGAAGTAAACTCGATTTCACCGTGGGTATGGTTTTCCACGGGAACCCAGGTAATGTTCCCTTCGTAATTCTGTCGCACGGATTCAGTCCATGTTGCATCGCCGGCAGGATAATAGGCCATGGCTTCAACGCCAGTAAACGCATCATCATTGATGTTCGGTGCACTGCCTTTGAAGGTAATACTTTTCGTAAAGTCGGAGTAGAATATGTTGCTTCCAATACTCGTTATGCTGGCAGGGAATTCAATGCTCGTCAGAACCCAGCAGTTTAGGAAAGCGAAGTCCTCTATCGTTGTCACGCTGTCCGGAAGCGTAACACTGTTTAAACCGCAATAGCTGAATGCCGCATATCCGATAGTTGTTACGCCATCTGGGATAGTATATGTTGATACATACGATTTTCCTCGCGGAAAGCATACCAATTCCGTCATGCTCTTGTTGAACAACACGCCGTCCTGAGAGCAGTAATACGTATTATCATCAACAACTGTAATGCTTCTCAGGCCGTAACAATCTGTAAATGCATCATTCCCAATGCCCATCACACTGGTTGGGATCTCAACACTTTCCAGAGAATAGCAACCCATGAAAGCTGATTCCCCTATACTTGTCACGCTGTCGGAGATCGCAACACTGGTCATTGAACATAAAGCAAATGCATGCTCCCCAATGCTCGTCACGCCAGGCTGAATCGAAACTGTCTCAATTCTATTGGGGGCATAGTAGTATCTTGCCCATGGTGCTTCCGAACCGCTAACATCAGAATAATCATACATATCACCAGTGCCGGAGATGGTCAAAACACCGGCGCTATTCAACGTCCATGTCAAATTCGCTCCGCAGGTGCCGGAAGCTACGATTGCAACTTCAGGTTCCGAAGATACTGTAGTCTCTTTATAGAGGTAGATACTGTTCGCCTGATTGATAATACTGAAGGTGTTATTATTGTATCGAAGATAATATGGTCGATTGTTTATAGTAATGGATAGCCGATTATTCGTTTCGTTCCAACTCCAGATATTGTTCGAATCGGAAGTACCAAGGGTCAGTGTTTCACCGCTATTGCTCCTACGAAGATAAACACCATCGTTCTGAAATTTATAAGAATTGCTGACTGTCCAGATAGAGGCAGCATCTACATCGCCAACCGCGATGTAATTTACGTTTTCTGTCGTTTCAGTCCCTGCATTTACCGTCACATCATCAACCGCTTTACTTGTGCCTTCGTGGCCCAAAGCGTAAGCAGAACCGGCAACGTCGGTGTTGACGATCAAATACTTCTCCCCTGCAGTCAGGGTATTGGTCAACACATAGACCACATTCGCGGAAGCTCTCGTGCCAGTTTCTTCTTCAGATGCGTCATTCGCTGCCAACGCGACGCTGCCAATGTCCTCATCCTCGATTATAATCATTCCATCAGAGGAATCACCCTGTTCTTCTCCCGCCGCTTCCTCCGGGGCAAAGTCAATGCTGCCGCTCTGTGCTTCCTCTTCTTCGTCATGCACATGTTCGTGCACGTGTTCGGTGCTCTCTTTAGAGAGTTCGATGCTTCCATCGGCATAGGCGGTGATATTGATGCCGCCGCAGAGCGAGAGCGTCATTGCGAAGACAAGCAGTAAGCTGATCCATCTCTTCATAGTGTTTGTTCCTTCCTTGTTCCCGACTTTTATTACAGTATTTCTTATCGTGTAATTACACTTCGGCCGTATTGGTATAACACCTGACAAAAAGCAACTCTATTGTTTAGAATATCACTAAAAGAGAGCACGTGGCAACAAGTAATGCGGCGTTTTTCACAATTATTTGCCGTTTTTATATAATCTCTCTGCGCTTTGCCGGGTTAAGATGACACGGTTGATCAGAGATCAGCTTATGAAAAAGCCGGCTCCGAATTGTTCGGAGCCAGCTGTAATGTTCGTTTGACGGACATATGATCAATACGGACTGGAAAGGTCGTATTCTGTATTGTAGATAAAATTGGTGATCTTTTTATGCTCGTAGTCGAAGTCGCATTTGATGTAGCCGTTGGTCCAGTTCTGGTCCGGCACCTGCAGCTGTGACACGTCGCCCTGGACGAACTTTGCCGCGCTCAGTATCAGGCGGCTGATCTGTGCCTTGCTGAGGTTGGTGTGGATCAGGGGGAGCAAAGTGTTCAGGGTGCTGTCGAGCTCCGGAAGGCTCAGAGTGCGCACCTGCTTCAATGCGGCCGCGATGGTGGTGCGCTGGCGCTGCTGGCGCTCCCAGTCGCTGTCGATGGAGCGGAGACGGCAGTAGGACAATGCCAGATCTCCGTTCAGGTGGTTGAGGCCCGCAGGGAGATTCAGAGCCGCGGCTTCGGCGTTGGTGAGTTCGATATCGACGCCGCCGATGGTATCGATCACGAGCTTGAAATTGGCAAAATCGACCTGCGCGTAACCCGCCACGTCGAGCAGGAAGCATTCTTCGATGATGCTCTGTGACAGCGTCGCGCCTCCCCAGTGGTAGGCGTGGGTCAGAAGATCCTGGCCCTTGTCGGGGATGGGGACATAGATGCCGCGCTCGAATGAGATCAGCTTCACATCACCGGTCTTCATGTTCAGGGAGCAGAGCATGGTGCTGTCGGCACGGCCGGGGTCTTCGGTGCCGGGAATGCGGAAGTCGGTGCCGAGGAGCAGAACGTTCACGATCTCAGAGGCAGTCTCGGGTGCGGGTCTGGCTTTTTCCCGCGGCGCAGGATCATCGTAACTGATCCTGCTGAGCTTTGCGCTGGCATACAGGAAGACAGCCAGAAACAGCACGAGAAAAAGGAAGATGACAGAAAGAACGGCTGCTCTCCCCTTTTTTGCATTTGTTCTCTTCTTTCTGCTGTTGTCCATAAAG
>JAEEGL014594135.1_pt1 | contig 32696 bp, 27 predicted proteins | sample 9134231 | NCBI WGS metagenome assembly JAEEGL01 (sample SAMN16246548, study PRJNA631951) | gut metagenome | biome: gut microbiome; feature: rumen; material: fiber-attached | host: Bos | place: Iran: Karaj | collected 2018-10
GGAAGGAGGGAGCAATGCGGTGCATTGTAACCGACTGACAATCGGAAAGATGCCGAAATAAGGGCAAAAGCGCTGAAAAATTTAAGTACACTCATATTTATTATTGTTTTTTAAATGTGGAATTTATAGAACCCACCTTTATTTATTTCTTGGGTGCCTTCATCCGGTAATGGGTGCGGACGCGGCCGGCCACCACATCGTTGAGCTTTCGCTTAATCATGGTGCGGCGCAGGGGAGAAAGGCGGTCGGTAAAGACCTTGCCGTCCAAGTGGTCGCACTCGTGTTGTGCCACGCGGGCAAAGAGTCCGTGTATTTCCTCCTCGTGCAGTTGCCATTTCTCATCGTAGTAGCGGATGCGGATGCCTTCGGTGCGCAGCACATCCTCGTGGATGTCGGGAACGGAGAGACATCCCTCATTGAAATACTGTTTCTCGCCCACGAATTCAAGAATCTCCGGATTGATGAGCGTATGTTCCTCAGCGACGGGGCCGTAGGTGTCGGTCTTCTCGTCGTAGGGACGGAAACCGATGACCACCAGGCGGATGGAGAGGTCTATCTGCGGAGCGGCCAGACCCACGCCGTCGGCGTTATACATGGTCTCATACATATCGGCAATCAACTTGTCAAGTTCGGGGTAATCTTTATCAATAGGCTGCGCCACTTTGCGCAACGTGGGATGGCCAAGGCCAATAATCGGGTATATCATTTTACTATATGTTTTATCAATTATTTATCGTCAAATTCGTATTATTTAAAGTCATTCAAAAGGTTGCCCCCCCCTACAGTCCTTTCTTGTATTCGGCACTATCCAGATAGTTCTGCAGCATGATGGTTGCCGACACCTGGTCAATCAGGGCTTTGTTCTGGCGTTGCTTCTTCTTGAGGCCGCCGTCTATCATGGCCTGAAAGGCGAGCTTGGAGGTGAACCGCTCGTCGATGCGGGCTATCGATTTGTCGGGGAATGCCTTGGCAAGCATCTTCACAAAAGGCTCAATCAAGCGCATTGACTCCGAGGGGGTGTTGTCGAGATGCTTGGCCTCACCCACGAGGAAGATGTCGACAGGCTCCTTGGAGCAGTAATCCTTGAGGAAAGGAAGCAGGGTAGGGGTGTTGACGGTGGTCAAACCGGTCGCTATGATGCGGTCGGGGTCGGTCACGGCAATTCCGGTACGCTTTATGCCATAGTCAATTGCAAGGATTCTTCCCATTTTCTATATATAATTTAAGCTTGCAAAGATACAAAAAAAATTTGAAACCATCATTTTGTCAGCTCAAATGTCACCTGTCATGAAAGAATTTCGGTTTTTCCGGTTTTGAATATTTAGGCTTGCTGCCTGATTACATCGGAAACACGGTATGCAACTTTATGGAACAAACACTTCAATACATACCTATGTCTTGACAAGCAATAATGGGGTGGATGGGAATAATGGGGTGAATGGGCGAGATGGGGATAATTGAAAGGGGAAAGGTGAAAATGGGGGGAGTGGATGAAAATAATGGGGTGCATGGGCGAGATGGGGAGAATTGAAAGGGGAAAGGTGAAAATGGGGAGTGAATGAAGATAATGGGGTGGATGGGCGGGATGGGGAGAATTGAAAGAGGAGAGGAGAAAAAGGGGTGGATGGGAATAATGGGGTGGATGGGCGGGATGGGGAGAATTGAAAGGGGAGAAAGAAAAAAAAGGCTTGCCATTTTGACAAGCCTTTTTGTATTAGGGGATTGGTGTTTAGTCGACGGCTACTTCGGCGGGGGCTGCTTCGCTGAGGGCGGCATCGAACTGATGGCTGGTGTCGCCTTTCTCGATGGTGAAGGTCAACTTCTCGGCGTTCTTGTCGTCGGGGTCGAGAGAGGTGATGTGGATGGTGTCGCCGGGCAGGATGTCTGCCTTGATGATTTCGTCGGCCAAGTCGTCCTCGATGTAGCGCTGGATGGCGCGTTTAAGCGGACGGGCACCATACTGTTCGTCCCAGCCTCTCTTCAGGATGAAGTCGCGGGCTTTTTCGTCGAGGTCGATGCTGAATCCCATGTCCTGCACCCGCTTGAAGAGTCCCTTGAGTTCAATGTCAATAATCTTATGTATGTCAGCTCGTTTAAGACTATTGAAAAACACTATGTCATCAATACGATTGAGGAACTCTGGTGCGAAGCGTTTCTTCATTTCCTTGTCAATCACACTCCGCTCCAGTTGGTCGCGTTCGGCCTCGCGAGCCGAGGTGCTGAACCCAACTCCGGTGCCGAAGTCTTTCAGCTGGCGGGTGCCGATATTGGAGGTCATGATGATGATGGTATTCTTGAAGTCGACCTTGCGGCCCAAGCCATCGGTTAGCTGACCGTCGTCGAGCACTTGCAGCAGCACGTTGAAAACATCGGGATGGGCTTTCTCTATCTCGTCGAGCAAAACGATAGAGTAGGGTTTGCGGCGCACCTTCTCGGTGAGTTGGCCTCCCTCCTCATAACCCACATAGCCCGGAGGGGCACCTATCAGGCGAGAGACAGCGAATTTCTCCATATACTCGCTCATGTCGATACGTATCATGTTGGCTTCGCTCTCAAACAGATATTTGGCCAGCACTTTGGTGAGGTAAGTCTTGCCCACACCTGTGGGACCCACGAAGATGAAGGAGCCGATGGGACGGTTGGGATCTTTCAATCCGGCACGGTTGCGACGGATGGCCTTGCAAATCTGGCTAACAGCCTGGTCCTGACCCACCACCGAACCTTGTATCTCCTCTTCCATGACCAACAGGCGGTTGCCCTCGCTCTGCGCGATGCGCTGCACAGGCACCCCTGTCATCATGGCCACCACCTCGGCGACGTCCTGGTCGGTCACCCGCACACGTTTGTCGCGTTCGTTCACCTCCCATTGCTGTTTGCGCTCTGCCAGTTTGTCACGCAACTGTCGCTCTTGGTCGCGATATTCGGCAGCCTCGTTGTAGCTCTTCTTGGCAAGGACCTCTTTCTTCAGTTTCTCCACACGGGCAATCTCGCTCTCCAGCACAACAATGTCTTCAGGTACCTGAACATTGGCTATGCGCACCCGAGCACCCGCCTCGTCGAGGGCATCGATGGCCTTGTCGGGGAGCACGCGGTCGCTCACATAGCGTTCGGTCAGGGAAATGCAGGCCTTGAGTGCATCGTCGGTATACTGCACCAGATGGTGGTCCTCATATTTCTCCTTGATATTGCGGAGGATGGCCAGCGTCTCCTTGGGTGTGGTGGCTTCCACCAGCACCTTTTGGAAACGGCGTTCTAAGGCACCGTCTTTCTCTATATACTGACGGTATTCGTCAAGCGTAGTGGTGCCGATGCATTGTATCTCGCCACGCGCAAGGGCGGGCTTGAACATATTGGAGGCATCCAACGAGCCGCTGGCGCTGCCGGCCCCCACGATGGTGTGAATCTCGTCGATGAAGAGGATGATGTCGGGGTTTTTCTCCAGCTCGTTCAACACGGCCTTCATGCGCTCTTCGAACTGGCCGCGGTACTTGGTTCCTGCCACCAGCGAGGCAAGGTCGAGCGAGATCACCCGCTTGTCATAAAGGGTGCGGGGCACTTTGCCCTCGATGATGCGGAGGGCGAGGCCTTCGGCGATGGCACTCTTGCCCACGCCGGGTTCGCCTATGAGGATGGGGTTGTTCTTTTTGCGGCGGGAGAGAATCTGAGCAATGCGCTCCAGTTCCCGCTCACGTCCCACAATGGGGTCGAGCTTGCCCTCGTGTGCCAGCTGGGTGAGGTCGCGTCCGAAATTCTCTAAGGCGGGCGTTTTGTTGTCGGACTTGGGCCCGTCGGTGTGGGAGCGATAGTGGTTGCCCTGAGGGCGCTCTTGCTCCTCCTCGGGGTCGGCATAGGGGTCGTCGTTGTCGTCCTCGCTGGTTTGCGACCGGAAGTCGGGTAGGGGGGAGGAGAAGTCGGTGGGGTTGGCCGAAGGGGGCAGCGCGCCATGTTGTTGCAGGTATTTGATGCAACGGGCATGGTCGACTGCATACTGTTTCAACAGCTGTGCCACCAAGTTCTCGCCTTCCTGCAAGATGGCAAGGATGAGGTGAACGGTGTGAATCTCAGCCGATTTCAGCCGAGTGCTCTCGAGGAAGCTCAGCCGCAGAATCTTCTCCGACTGGCGCAGCATCGGTATCTCGCTGTCGGCAGTATAGCGCAGGTCGCTGTCCATCTGGCCGATGGTGTTCTCTATACGGGTCTTGATGGCGGCGATGTCAGCCCCCAAATCGCGCAGCATGGTCACCCCCGAGCAGTCGGCCTCGCGGATGATGCCCAGAAAGATATGCTCCACTCCGATGGCGCCGTTCTTCAGTCGGATGGCCTCGTCGCGGCTATTGGACAAGGCTATTTTCGCGTGTTCTGTTAGTTTAGGTTCCATATTTTCTTTTTGACGTTGCAAAAGTACAATAAATTCTCCACTTGAAAAGGCCCTCAGTAGGTTTCTTTTCAACAGAGGCATGTTTAAGGTGAGTGCTGCTCATCCATCGTTCGGTTTGCTGTTTTTGATGAACACCTGGAGAAGGTTATTGAAAGTGGTTGTTTTTCAGAATAGTATGTAGGATTACCCGACTGAAAAGGCGACCACTCTCAAATAAGAAATCACCTTGCTGAGGAAGTTGTTAACAAAAAGCGTGCCATCGTGAGGAGGGTAGGTGAGGAGATTGTTGAAAAAAATAGGAGATTGGGATGGTGATATATGGAAAAAAAAGCGTATCTTTGTATTCTTGTTGAAAAAATGGTTTTCGCATTTTATAATTGAAATACAATAATATATATAAACAATGATATCTGAAAACGAAAAAATCACGCGCGTTGACATTGAAACCACGATGAAAACGGCCTATATTGACTACGCCATGTCGGTGATCGTGTCGCGTGCGTTGCCTGATGTGCGTGACGGACTGAAACCGGTGCAGCGCCGTATTCTTTATGCCATGAACGATATGGGTATGTACTTCAACACACCTTACCGTAAGTCTGCCACGGTGGTAGGCGAAGTGTTGGGTCAATACCATCCTCACGGCGACTCGTCGGTGTATGGTGCCATGGTGCGCCTGGCACAGGACTGGAATATGCGCTATCCTCTGGTGGACGGGCAAGGCAACTTCGGCAGTATCGACGGCGACAGCCCGGCCGCTATGCGTTACACAGAGTGCCGCATGGAGCAGATGGCCAATGATATTTTGGCAGACATCAAGAAGGATACCGTGGACATGATGCCTACCTACACCAATGAGCGCGAGGAACCCACGGTGCTGCCTACACGAGTGCCCAACCTGCTGGTGAACGGTTCGAGCGGCATTGCCGTGGGTATGGCCACGAACATGCCCACACACAACCTAAGAGAGGTGCTGGACGGCTGCATAGCCTTTATAGACAATAACGACATCACCGTGGATGAGCTGATGCAGTATGTGAAGGCTCCTGACTTTCCTGGCGGTGGCACGATTTATGGCTACAACGGAGTGAAAGAGGCTTACAGCACCGGACGCGGCAGCATCGTACTGAGAGCCGATACCACTATCGATGTGGACAACAAGGGCAGGAACATCATCGTGGCCCACACCATCCCCTTTGGGGTAAACAAGAGCGAGATGATTAAACGGCAAGCCCAGTTGGTGAAAGAAGGCAAGATTGTTGGCATTACCGACATACGCGACGAGAGCGACAAAGACGGTATCCGCGTGGTGTATATGCTGCGCCATGACGTGGTGCCCAAGGTGATACTGAACAAACTCTTTCAGCTGAGCGAGCTGCAAAGCTCTTTTGCGGTGAACAATATTGCTTTGGTGCATGGCCGCCCCATGCTGTTGAATCTGAAAGACCTGATTCGCAACTTTGTGGAGCACAGAGAGGATGTGGTGACCCGCCGCACCAAGTTTGAGATGGCCGAAGCCGAGAAGCGTGCCCACCTGCTGGAGGGTTTCTTGCGCGCCATCGACATCATAGACGAAATCATCCAGATGATCAAGCAGTCGCCCACCGTGGAGGCCGCCAAACAGAGCCTGATGGACCGATGGAATTTCAGCGAGCTGCAAGCCCAAGCCATCGTGGAGATGCGGTTACGCCAGCTGACAGGACTGGAACATCAAAAGCTACAGGAAGAGTATGACGAGAAGATGCGCTTCATAGCCCGTTGCAAAGAAATTCTGGGTGACCGCAATGTGCTCTTTGGCGTTATCAAGGACGAGCTCATCGAAATCAGAGACAAATATGGTGACGAGCGTCGCACCGCTATCCGCTATGAGGCTTCGAATTTCCGCATAGAAGATACCATTCCCGACGACCAGGTGGTCATCACCATCTCGCACATGGGTTATGTGAAGCGGACGCTGCTGAGCGAATACCGCGCACAAAGCCGCGGCGGCGTGGGCTCGAAGGGCAGCGCCGTGCGCAATGAGGACTATGTAGAGCATATCTTCATGTGCACCAACCACAACTATCTGCTTTTCTTCACCGAGAAGGGTCGTTGCTACTGGATGCGCGCCTTTGAGGTTCCCGAGGGTGAGAAGAATGCCAAGGGACGTCCTATCCTCAACATGATTAACATAGAGCCTAACGACAAGGTGAAAGCCTATGTGAACGTGGAAAATCTGAGCGACGAAGAGTATCTGAAGAGTCATTCCATCGTGATGTGCACCAAGAAAGGCATCGTGAAGAAGACCCTGCTGGAGAACTACTCACGTCCACGCACCAAGGGTATCATCGCTGTGGGTATCAAGGAGGGAGACGAACTGATTTCGGCCAGCCTCACCAATGGCAACAGCGAGATACTCCTGGCTTCGAAGAAAGGCAAAGTGATGCGCTGCAACGAAGAGGAGTTCCGCGAGATGGGTCGTGGTGCCAGCGGCGTGCGTGGCATTACCTTGGAACCGGAAGACGACGAGGTGATTGGCATGCTGGTCAGCAACGATGAGAATGAAGACATTCTGGTGGTTAGCGAGACAGGCTTTGGAAAACGCTCTAAGTTGAACGAATACCGCAAGACCAAACGTGGCGGTAAAGGTGTGACGACGATGAAGCTTACTGACAAGACCGGCGGCATCATCACGTTGACCAATGTCAATGACGAGGAGGATCTGATGATTATCAACCGTAGCGGCATCACCATTAGGTTGAAGGTGAGCGAGCTGCGCGTGCTGGGTCGCAACACCCAGGGCGTGAAACTCATCAACCTGCGTGGCAAAGATTTCATAGCCTCCATCACCAAAGTACCCACCGACAATGAAGAGGAGACCCCAGAGGAAGTGAATACGGAGGATTCGGGAAAGGCTGACAACCAGCCTTCGACCGAGTTGCCCGATAACCCTCAGGAAGAGTAAGAGGAGCGTGGTGCAATAATTTAACAATTAGGAATACATAATAGAAAATAAAATCAAAACACTAAACTAAACAAAATGAAAAAGATTGTTTTAATGATGGCTCTTGCCGTCGTCGGTTATTCAGTAAGTGCACAGTCGCTGAATGTTTCCAGTGCCCGTGAGGCTCAGAACCGTGGTTACCTCGACAAAGCCAAGAAACTCATTGACCCCGCCTGCCAACACGAACAGACCAAGGATGATGCCAAGACCTGGTATTATGCCGCACTCATCTACAGCCAGATAGGTGGTGAACAGGACAAGGCCCGTTCGAAATACAAAAACTTGGATCCCGAATGGCTTACCAAATGTAAGGATGCAGCCCTTCGTTGCAAAGACCTCGACACCGACAAGGAGTATGCCGAGGGCAATAACACCATCCTCAGCTTTGTTGGCAACGAATACTACAAGAAAGCTGTGAAAGCTTTTGAGGAACAGAACTGGGACGAGTGCATGAACCTCAGCGAAGAGTCAATCAAGATGTTCATGGCCAGCGCCAAGCGCGAATATGCCAACGAGTCGTACATGCTGGCTGGTAAGGCTGCCATGAATGCTCAGAACAACGAGGCCGTGAAGAAATACTTCAAACCCCTGGTTCGCACCAAGACCAAAGAGAATCTGGTTTACGCCACTTTGTTCCGTCTCTATAAGGAGGCTGCCGACACCAACGAGGCAATCAAGCTGGCTCAGAATTATGTTAAGTTCTGCCCCGAAGACTTCAACGCCAACATGATGATGGCCGAGGCTTTCATGATGAAAGGCAACATGGAGCAGGGTAACGCAGAAATCCAGAAGGCTCTGGAAAAGACCGTTGACAAACCCGAGCTGCATGCCAACCTGTTGGCTGCCGCGGGTGCCACCTATGAGAATGTTGAGGACTTCGCCAATGCCGAGGCCAGATACAAAGAATCCTTACAGGCTTTGCCCAACCAGTTCTTGGCAAACTTCGGTTTAGGTAAGATGCTCTACAACCGCGCTGTCGACAAACTGGATGCTGCCAACAACGTTCCTCCAGACGATGAGACCGGCCTCTACGACAAATACATCAACGAGAGCAAGGAATTCTTCCGCCAGTCCATCCCTTATTTCAAGGATGCCATCACCTTCATTGAGAATATGTCGGCTGAGGACCAGAGCCACAACCGCACCAACCTTTACAGCTGCCTCACCGCACTCAAGACTGTCTATGCACGTCTCGAGATGTACGACGAACTGAAACCCATCAACGCTAAGATTGATCAGTTGACCAAAACCTCCGCTGAGTAACATTACTTGTAACATTATATTATAATTCAGACCGCCGTGGTTTTCACGGCGGTTTTTTTATTCAGTTTGGAGACTGTTTATAGTTTTAACCCAAATCGGTCATTAGGGTTTGTGTCAGAATAGTATTTATTTCGAGCAGATTCTCCACATCGCTGGTGATGGCGTGAAGAAAGCATCCAATGGATGGTTTCGATAGCGAAGCGGAGAACAAAGCTACGACGAGGCAGGAATGTGGTCAAGATGCCGGAAGAAATGCTGAGATGGCCAAAAAGACTTTAAAAATCTAAAATTAATAAAGAAGTCAGCCTAATGACGATTTGGGTTTAAGTTGATTGCCAGTTTATAGTTTATTGTATATGGTTTAGTTTGTTGTTTAAAGGTTTATGTCATACTTTTTTAAACCTCCAAATACTTTTTCGTATTCACGTTATGTAAAGTAATAAATATTAAACTCATTTCGTCTTTAGGCGCAAAACTTCATGCTGCTAAAGCGGGAGAAAGTAAATTTCCCTCAACTTTAGGCGCAAAACTTCATGCTGCTAAAGCAGGAGAAAGTAAAATACCCTCACCTGCTCAGTTGCGGCAGATTTGCAATCTGACGCAAAATACAATAATCATTATTAAATTACCCGCAGAGAAATTCCTCATAATTAGTCAAATTAATAATCTGCTTTCACCTCGCAAAAATATTTTACTCCTGAATAACTCGTTAATTAACTCCGTATTTCCAGAATTCGCTTTTAGGAGTAAAACTTCATGCTGATAAAGTGGGAGAAAGTAAATTACCAAAAATGCGGAGTAAATTTCAAGTAAATAATGATAAAAATAGTTAGAGGTGCGCCAGCTGCTTGATGAGTGTCATGTAATCGTGGTAATGAGCGAGGCCACAACCTTTGCAGGTATCGGATGGATTATGGTAGCCGCCATAAGGACCGCCCATGGATAGCAGATAGATGGATGGACATAAAGCGGAAAAAGGCCAATGGTCGCTGTTGGGACGATTGTCGCGAGGACGAATTTCCAAAGCGACTTTAGAAGTTTCATTGAGTTGTAGGAGTTGATTGTAAAAAATTTTGGTGTTATCGCTTTTGGCGTTGAAAAACATAATGCCCTCGTCGCCACCACAAAACATGTCGATATTACAAAGCAGCTTGACACGTGAATAGTCAATCAGCGGATGGGCAGCAGCGTATTGCGAACCTTTCAATCCAGCTTCCTCGCCACTAAAGAGCATGAACACCATGGTGTAATAAGGTTGCTGTTGGCAGGCCATTCGGGCAAGGTCCATGACGGCAGCCACCCCGCTGGCATTGTCGTGGGCACCAGGGAAAATGACACCGTCGCCCATAGTGCCGCAATGGTCGTAATGTGCTGTGAAGACAATCATGGAATCGACAGTTCCCTTAACATAACCTACAACATTCTGTGTCCAATAATTGTTACGATACTGCAGCGGGATGTTGGCCTCGATCTTTCGGGGACGTTTGGGAAATAAAGTATCGAGAACGGCGATGCATACAGGATTGTCGCTATAATCGCCAACGATGGGGCCATAGGTGTCGAGCGATGTTACGGCATAAAGCCAGGTGCCGTTCTTTAATTGTTTCTTTTGAGTGGCTTGATCAATCTTTTGTTGGTAACGAGCTGTGGGATAGACACGGAACTGATTGTAAGGTTCCAACTCGCGACCATTGATTTTGAGAGAAATAGGTCCCTCCATACTGTAGCAATTGTAACAATAACGCTGGTAATAGTTCACCTGCAGAGGTAACACACCCAGACGTTTCATCTCGCCAGAGAGGTAGGCAGCCGCGATAGAGTCGCCCTGATAGCTGGAACCGCGGCCAAACATCTTGTTGGAAGACAATTGCCGGATAATGCGACGTGCATAGGTTGAATCTTGGGCAAAGAGAGTGCCGAAAGAGAGTAAACCAAACAGTAAGAAAAGGACTATTTTTTTCATATAGAGGGGTGTTTAGAATCCGGGGAAATGAAAGAATAGCGTGGGAAGCATGAGCAGGAAGCCTATGAGGATAAGCGCCAAGATGAATTTCCACACCCATTTGACCCAAGTGGCATAAGGTATCTTGGCCACACCAAGGCAGGCAATAAGGACTCCGCTGGTGGGAGTAATCATATTGGTGAAGCCATCACCAAACTGGAAAGCCAGCACGGTGGTTTGTCGACTGACCTGAATCAAATCAGCAAATTGGGCCATGATGGGCATGGTTAATGCCGCTTTGGCGGATCCGCTGGGCATGATGAGGTTGAGGAGGGTCTGGAAAACGTACATGACCCCCAACGAAGCCACCTCGCCCGTGGCGGCCAGAGAACGTGTGAGGCCATAAAGGATGGTGTCGATAACCTTGCCGTCGCGCAGGATGAAGATAATACCGCTGGCCAGTCCTACCACCAAGGCAGCAGAGAGAATGTCTTTGCAGCCGGCCAAGAACAGTTTAGCAATATCATCTGCACTCTGTTTGTCGGCGATGCCGCTGCAAATACCCATGGCAAGGAAAAGAGCAGAAATCTCCATCACATACCACCCATACCCCAGCACGCCGACTACCAGGAAACAGATAGTGAACAGCAGGAGGTCGAGGATGAAGAAATGGACAGATTTGCGTAGCATGAAGAAACCAGAGATGATGAAGAGTGCTGCCAGCACGGGCAGGATGACCAAGTTGGCTTTGCCCCCTCCGATGGTAATGGAGGTGGTGGGCATCAGGACAGCACATACCACCATGACGGCCGAAAGAATGCCATAAAGCACCCAGGCGACGGTGGGAGAATGATATTGGACAGGGGTAAGTGTCTGCTGCTGGGCTCGTTGGCGCCAGTAGTCGTCGAACTTGTACATGGGCGACCGCTCTGGATTTCGTTTCACGCGGTTGGCATACCAAAGCACAAAGGCAATGCCAATGATGGTGAGCACCACCCAACAGAAGAATCGATATTCGAGACCGGAAAAAATGGGCAACTGGGCAATGCCTTGGGCGATGCCAATAGTAAACGGATTGAGCATAGCTCCGGCAAAGCCCACATGGGCAGCCACATAGCACATACATACACCCACAATGGAGTCGTAACCCATTGAGATGGCCAACGGAACAAAGATAATAACGAAAGCAATGGTTTCTTCGCTCATGCCAAAGACGGCCCCGAAGAGGCTGAACATAATCATTATGAGAGAGATAATGATATTTTCGACCCCTAATTTTTGAAAGAACTTATATCGGTTGAGCTTCAGCACCTTGCGCAAAAAGGCCATCACACCCACATCAATGGCGTGACTATTGTTGAGAATCCAAAACGCACCTCCTACCATCAAAATGAAGATGATAATGTCGGCCTTGTCGACAAAGCCATTAAAGAGGGAAGAAAAGACCTGCCACGTCTGTGGCTGGCTCTCCACGTAATGGAAAGAGTTGTTCTGCACCACCTCGCGCGTGGCGGTTGAGCCATCGGCATTCTGAATGGTGACGGTTTGGCGGACAAACTCACCAGCTGGGATAAACCAGGTGCAAACGGCCGCCAGGAGGATGAGGGCGAAAACGATGGTGAATGTATGTGGAATCTTCTTCATGGCATGGATGCCAGATAGCTGTTGCGATAATGATAGTCGGACGACACATCCTCGCCAAACCAATCTGGCGGAACAAAACTGTTGGCAACTTGTGTATTGGGAAATTCTACTTCGACCAGCATCAGTCCTCTGTGGCGACCATGAAAGATGTCCAACTCGGCAGTCAATCCCTCATAGGCACCATCGCCCATCTGCTGGCGTAGGTTGATGCGGTAGCGGGTCTTCCCTACCCTTCCGCTGTCGCACTTTGTGAGCAGGTGCTGAAAAGCCTGCTCGCTCAGGGCAAATTCCTCTTCGCGGTTGTGAATGGCAGAGGAAACAGATGATAATTTCTCCTTGACGGTTAAAATATAGGCATCACCCATCTTGCGGATGCGCAGGGTGGGTGATGTGCATAGATAAGCTTGTTCAATCTCGAAGTGTTCGTACTGCTCTAAATCGTCAGGCAGCTGACGGACGAGATATTTGCGCTCGATTTCCATATTACAGGGTCTTCAAGTACTGGCTGACATTCTTCTCGATACGATCGGTGATATCGGCACAGTCGTCGGCTTTTTGGAATTTTTCGCCGGTGATGTGTTCGTAGAGTTCGATGTAACGGTCGGTGATGCTGTTGACAATCTCATCGGTCATCTCGGGCACCTGCTGTCCCTCTTTGCCTTGGAAGCCATTGGCCATCAGCCATTCGCGTACGAACTCTTTAGAGAGTTGACGCTGGTGTTCGCCCTTGGCAAGACGCTCCTCGTAGCCTTCGGCATAAAAATAGCGGCTGCTGTCGGGAGTGTGGATTTCGTCGATAAGATAGATTTTCCCATCGCGTTTGCCAAATTCGTATTTGGTGTCCACCAAAATGAGACCTTTTGATGCAGCAATTTCGGTGCCACGCTGGAACAGAGCCAAGGCATATTTCTCCAGTTGCTCATAGTCTTCTTTGGAAACCAGACCTTTGCTGATGATTTCTTCACGTGAGATATTCTCATCATGACCTTCGTCGGCCTTGGTGGTGGGGGTTAGGATAGGCGTTGGGAATTTCTGATTCTCCACCATGCCTTCGGGCAGCGGAACGCCACAGAGGGTGCGAGCACCTGCCTTGTATTCGCGCCAGGCACTACCAGCCAGATAGCCACGCACAATCATCTCAACACGGAAACCTTCGCACTTGAGACCTACGGTAACCATTGGGTCGGGAGTGGCTAATTTCCAGTTGGGAACAATATCGGCAGTAGCATCTAAGAATTTGGCTGCAATCTGGTTGAGCACTTGGCCTTTGTAAGGGATGCCCTTGGGAAGAACCACGTCAAAGGCACTAATGCGGTCGCTGACCACCATGGCCATGTACTTATCGTCGATATTGTACACGTCGCGTACCTTGCCGACATAAAGACTTTTTTGTTTGGGGAAAGAGAAATTAGTTTTTACTACTGCTTTCATGATATTGATATTTATTATTATACATTATTATTACTCTTCTTCGTCAAACTGTTGGGCAAAGAAAGTGAAATTGACTTTTCCATAGTTACGGTGCTGCCAGAAATGAGGGTGCTCTTCGAACTGATATTCACGAGGATGCTCCAAAATGAAGATTCCATCCTTGGTTAACATTTCTTTTTCAAAAATCAAGTCGGGCAACTGTTGTAGGTTCTCCAAGGCGTAGGGTGGATCGGCAAAAATGATGTCGAACTGCTTGTAAGCCCGCTTGATGAGGTCGAAGACATCGGAACGTACCACATGGATGTTGTTGACACCGAACTGTCGAGCTGTATCTTTAATAAACTCGGTGCATTGGGCATTGATGTCGATGGATGTCACCTCTTTGACACCTCTGGAGATAAACTCCAACGAGACGGCCCCTGTGCCGGCAAAGAGATCCAGCACGGTGCAGTCTTCGTAGTCTACATAGTTGTTGAGTATATTAAAAAGACTCTCACGAGCCATGTCGGTGGTAGGGCGGACAGGCAAGGTGGTGGGAGGATTGAGACGGCGGCCTCTGAGTGAACCAGCAATGATACGCATAGGGATAGCTTTTTAGGAAAGCAACATGACGTGCTTGTAAGTGGGTAAAGTGTGGAATTGGGGATTGGTGTAGGCGAATGGACGTCCGGTATAAAGCGTGACGTTGGGGAAATAGTGCTGTAGCATGGAATAAAACTCACGACCCACATTGCCGCAGATAGAAAGTTCCATATCGGGTGTTTCGAGGTGGAGTTGTTTCATCAGCTCAATGGCATGATAAAGCAGCTCGCTCTCATTTTGGGCTATATAGCTGGTGCTTATCAGCAGCTGGCCATTGAAAAATGCCTCAAAATCCCCTACCCCATCACGCACATGCATCAGGATGACTGGATGCTGGGCACTTTTCTGCAGCATCATCTCATTTGCCAAAACAGAGTGCTGACAATGAACGTCGATGCCGGGGATGGCTAACTTGAACGAGGTCACAACAGTTGCGGGGGCAGCAAAAACCATCATGGAATGCAGATGTGGCACAGCGATGTGGTAAACTCCCATATTTAAGTCAGGACGGGAAACAAGGTTGAGATACTGGCGGTCGCGGATAGGGTCGTGGAGATGCTCGGGAATCCACACATAATAATGGGTGGGCACAACCAGCGTTGCCTTTCTGAAACCAAAGGTTGTGATGCCTAAACGGGTAAAGAAATCCTTGATGGCTTGCGACTGTTCGCCCATCGGGAGGTTGAAGTCGAAGTCGGTCTCGCCAAACATCACGATTTCGTTCTCACTCGTAATAATCGAAAAAGAAAATCCATTTGCCGAGAGGCAAATGGATAATCTCGAATCGTTATTGGCCACCGCCTTATCTGACTTGATAATAGTTGTGACTTGATGCGACATTTTTATTCAAAGTTACCATCGGTAATGGCCTGGGTCATATCACCGACTTTCCAACCGGGGAAACGCTGATTCTGGTCGAGCTCGGCCAGTTTGTTGATGACGAGCTGTTCGTCCAGATCTTTCAGGAGGTCAGCCATCATCACCTTGCACTCAAACACGGGCATCTGGTAGCCGCTCTTCTCGATGAAGCCGGCATCCAGCTGGAACTCGTTCTTCTCACCTCTGGGATAGGGAACGTAGCGCAGGTTGAGGATTTCCTCGTCAGTAAGGTTAAACTTAGCCTTAGGATTGGCTCTGAGGTTCTCGATGGGGTTGACATAGGCAACCACGCGGGAAATATATCCAAGCTTGATAGCCTCTGACTCGGGCATCTCCTCAAGCTTCACGTCGGCAGGAATCTTGTCGCGATTGATGTTCTTGTTGACAACGCTGAGGCTGTCTTCGTTCATCAAGCGGTTGAAAAGGGTGTCGAAACTACCGGTGTAGCAGCCGTAGGTGTTCTTATAGGCATCTTCCAAAGAACGGATGGCCTTCAGCTTTTCAGCACAAGCGTCACGACGTTTATTGTACTCGTTGTCAAATTTAACAGGCTTCATGATGCTCGAAACAAGCCATATTGCGAGACCAATGATCACTAAGCCTAAGAGAATCTGGATTAAAGTTCTACTTTTCATGTTATATTAATGTTTTTATTATTCTAAATCAGATTGCAAAGATACGAAAAAAGTAAGAAGTGGCGAAAAAAAAGTTGAAAGTTTTTTTTATCCTTGTTCACGGTGGTTTATAACGACCTGACAGTCAAAATTTTTCTTAATCCATTCGGCCATTCTTTCTGCGCAGTAAACCGAGCGATGTTGCCCTCCCGTGCAGCCAAAACTCACGGTCAGGCTTGTGAAGTTGCGTTCTAAATATTTTTTGATAGAGGGCCCCACCAGTTGTTGAGCACCATTGAGAAAGGCTTCGACAGCTTCATCGCCTTGCAGGAATTCTATCACCGGACGGTCTTTCCCAGTATAGCAGCGATATTCAGGATAGCGTCCTGGATTGGGCAGGGCACGACAGTCGAAAACATAGCCGCCCCCATTGCCAGAAGTGTCCTGCGGAAGCCCTTTCTTATAAGAGAAACTACTCACAGTCACCGTAAGTCCATCTGTGGCAGGCGTTGCCGATTGAGCCAATTCCGACTCCACAATCCGTTGCCACACCTGGGTGAGATGGGGAAGCTGGACAGGAAGGGTATGGTTCTCAATAATCATTCTCAAATTATTGACGGCCAATGGTATGCTATTGATAAAATAGTCTTTTCTCTCGAAATAGCCACGGTAGCCATAAGCGCCCATGGCCTGCATGATACGGATGAGCACATAGCCCCAGAAATGCTGTCGGAAATCCTCTTTGTCAATTGGACTTTTTGATGCCAAGCCGTTCAGGTAATGGTTCAGCAACTCCTGCCTGATGGGTTCGGGAATGTCGCTCTTGGCACTATAGAGCAACGAAGCCACGTCGTATTGGGCAGCCCCTCTCCTACCCCCTTGGAAGTCGATATAATAGGGTTTTCCGTCGCAGAGCATAATGTTGCGCGACTGGAAATCGCGGTAGAGAAAATAGTTGCAGTCGGTAGAGAGCAAGTATGCTATCAAGGTGTGGAAATCACGTTCCAATAGTTCTTCGTCGAATGGGATATATTTAAGTTTCAGGAAATAATACTTGAAATAGTTAAGGTCCCATTGCATGGATTGAGCGTCGAATGAATGGCGGGGATAAGCCTTGGTGAAATCCATGTCTCTTCCGGCAAGCTGGATATCAGAAAGGTCCTCGAGGACAGTTTTATAGAGACTCATCACCTCTCCATCAAAGCCTCCTCCTTGCCGCCGCTTGTCGTAGACATAATTGTACAGGGTCGTGTCGCCCAAGTCTTCCTGAAGGTAAAAGCGCCGTGAACTATCGATGCGGTAAACCTCAGGTACACAGATGCCTTTCTGCCTCAACTTCTGGCTGTAGTAGAAAAAAGCCTCATTCTCACGAACGTCGTCGTTGAAGGCGGCTATACAACGGCTATGCGCCCCTATTAAACGCCAATACTGGCGATTGCTGCCGTTGGCAGAGAGTTTTAGCAGCTCTTGCGTTTTTTCTCCTGACCATTCGGTAAAAAGCTGACGCAGCGTCTCTTCCATTCCTTAGTCAGTTAGTTCGTCCAACATGTGGCAAGTTCCTGTGAAATAGGCACCTGGCTCGATGGCCAGTTTGTTGGCCACGATGTCGCCCTTGACTCGAGCAGAGGCATATAGGGTAAGGAATTCTTTCACCGAGAGGTTGCCGTCAATCACACCCATCACGTTGGCATTCTGACACACCACATTGCCTTTGATGTGACCTTTCTCCCCTATCACCAGCTTGCCGGTGAGGGTGACGTTGCCGTCGAGCGTGCCATCCATGCGGAAATCGCCATTGGCCTGAATGTTGCCATTGATGGTAGTACCTACTGTGATGGAGTTGATCAGACTATTTAAATTTTCGCTCATTTTGAATAATATTTTGCGTAGAACAATTTATATGCGTCCACCTTCTTGCGGTTGTATAAGGTTGCGTAATTCTGCTGCGAAATGGCAAAAATCAGATAGTCATTGGAGTCATAGTCTCTCATCGGCCCCTCTTCTCGCATCAGATGGGTACAGAAATCCAAAGCGTCTGAGGCATTGTTGAAGCTCTTGATGGTAATCATCTGTGTCGAGTCGGTGAACATCAAAGGTTTCACCTGGAATCCGTAGTTGCCATAGTAGGTGTTGATAAACAATCCCACTTTTCCCTGCAGTTGGGTGGCTCGTATCTTCTTGTCTTTAACTAAGATAATGACCTGATGGGGTTTGTCTGCCCTGTAGCGGAACAATTGGGCTTCGGGAGGCAGCACATCCTCTTCCTTAGCCACTTCCAACTTGCCTTCCTTAACCATTTTCTGTCTTTTCTCCAGTCGGGTCATGATTGAGTCGTCCACAAATTCGTCAGCACCGCTGTTGACAATATACTTACCGCCTTCTCCCAACAAATAGTTCAGCTGTGCCTGTGCCAGCGGGACGATGGTGTCGGTTTGGGGATAGGTCGACACGATTTCTTCAAAGGTTTTTATTGCCGCATTTTTGTTGTCCAAATGGGCGTAGGCAAGACCTTCCCAGTAGCTGAATTTGCCCAACATGGGATTTCCCTCATAAAGGTTCTTGGCTGTGGCAACAGCATGAACAACATCATCATAGCGATGTCTGCGATAGAGGTTGTACACTTCGTCGTAGTCTTCCTTTATCAGCTGGCTCCGGCGAATGATTTCCTTGTAGTAGTCTTCATCCAGAATCAAGTTGGAGAAATCGCTGTCGGGGAAACCCAGCAGCACCATGTCGCGGTAGTAGTTGGAGCTGGGAGTATTGCCCTGCTTGTCGTAAATCTTGTAGAGCATAAAGAATGCCTGAACGATTTCCTGATGGGTAGTGTAATTGTTGGCCATCCTCAGGTAACACTCCAATGCCTTTGGGATGTTATGTATACCATCGTAATAAATGTATCCGGCATTGAGCAATCCCATCGCCGTTTCGGCTTGCATGGAGTCTTGCTCTGCCTGACTTTTGGGTAAATCTTTCAGATAGTAAGCCACCGCATGGGGGTCGTCGGGATTGCCCAGAGCGCCTAGGTCGCTTTTCCCGTTTTCCACTTTGGCCGAGTCCACGTTTCCTCCTTCTCCATTTTCGTTACCATCACCCTCATCTGAGCTGTCATCATTCATAACCAGCATATTCATACCCAGTAGACCTTTCTTGGAGAGGAACCAGTAATCTTCCAAAGTTCGCATGCCCCACCGCTGGCGGAAAGTCTCCTTGCCCTTCTGCACCGTGTTGCTGTTGTAGAAATACCAGTCACCTTGCAAGGTATTCAGTTGGGCTTTGCCATCATTGGCCAGTTGTTCCAACAGCTCGCGCTCTTTGGCCAATTCATCGGCCTTTTTCACCTCCTCAATCTTCTGGTTGATAAGGTTTAGCCGTTCGGCCTCAGTCATGTTGGCCACGGCAATTAGGCTGTCGTTGCGTTCTATCACACGGGTGTAGGAAACCAGCGAGGTGAGCAAATCGTAGCGCGATTTGAGGTCGGAGTAATGCGGATAGTCGGGATGTATGAGTCCCATGGCCGTATCGTAGTATATCTGCGACTGGTCATAGTCCTGAAACCTGTCGTACATAATCCCACCTATACGGATGGCCGAGCGTGCTTTCTGGGCAGGGTTGGTCTTAGAAACCGCACAGGAAGTCTTGAATGCCTCCACGGCTTTCTTGTAATCCCGCATGCCCACATACATCTCGCCCTTGGCATAGTAAATCTGATCCAAGAATTCCTCATTCTTCTTGTCTCGCAGCATGCGGTCGAGCAGCCGCTCCAACTTCTCACGGTCGGTATGCTGTAGGTCGGCACACGATGCTATGTTGAGGCGGGCATTAAATTCCATTTCATAGGAAGGACCGCACGACAATACCTTTTCATAATATTTCGAGGCAGTCGGACGCTTGTCGTTCTCTTGGTACACCTGTCCCAAGATATAGCAAATGCGGGCTTTCTGTTTGCGCGAGGGCTTTTCCTCCAAGGCCATTTTCAGAAACTGTACAGCCTTTTTATATTTTTCCTGTGGCAGGGTGCATTCTGCCATAGCCAGATAAAGGTTCAGTTTCTGGCTTTTGCTGAAATTGTCCTTGCCCAAAGCAACCACCAATTCGTCCAAATAGCTTTCGGCATCTTGGTAGCGTTGGTCTTGTGCTGAACAGCGGGCATACAGCACCGCGGCCTCATCGCCTATCTCTGTGCCTTGGTATTGCGACAACAACATCTGGCAGGTACTGGCGGTATTCACATAGTCGTGCTTATAAAAGGTGGCATAGGCCATCATCATATAGCACTTGGGTATGTATTCCACATGCTCAATCCCATTGATGAAGATGCTGTGCTTCTTGATGCCTTTCACACTCTTTTCTATGGCACGGTCAAACTGTGGATTCAAAGACATCACCTCTTCCTTTGTGCCCAATTTGTATACGGGCAGCAGGCGGGTATAGTCGTCTTTCACCAAGTTTTCCATCTTTTCCACCCCCTCTTTCAAACTCTCGTTTCCGTTCCACCAAACGTTGTAGTGCGCTGTTGTGTTGTGGTACTGAACATTAGTCCAATTGGCCTTCTGTGTCGAGCAGGCGTAACCCAAAAAGGCAACGCCACTTAGCACAAAAGCCAACTTGATAATATACAATACCTTCTTCATGGTTATTTCAATTAGACGTTAAATCTAAAATGCATGATGTCGCCATCCTGCACCACATAGTCTTTACCCTCTACGGCTATCTTGCCCGCCTCGCGGCATTTGGCTTCGCTACCCAAAGCAACATAGTCTTCAAATTTGATTACCTCGGCACGAATGAAGCCGCGCTCGAAATCGCTGTGAATGATGCCGGCTGTTTGCGGAGCTTTCATTCCTTTCTTGAAAGTCCATGCGCGGCATTCTTTCGGTCCAGCCGTCAGGAAAGTCTGCAGGTTGAGCAACTTGTATGCTGCTTTGATCAGGCGGTTCACACCCGATTCTTTCAGGCCCAAGTCTTCCAAGAACATCTGCTTCTCCTCGTAGGTCTCCAGCTCGGCAATGTCGGCTTCGATGCCAGCACCAATCACCAGCACTTCGGCCTCCTCGTCTTTGACAGCTTCTCTAACGGCATCCACATACTTGTTGCCGTTCACCACGGAGCCTTCGTCAACATTGCAAACATAGAGTATCGGCTTAGCCGTCAGCAGCATGAGGTCTTTGGCGGCCTCCAGCTGGCTCTCTTCCAACTTCACCGTGCGGGCACTACGGCCTGCCAACAGGGCTTCTCGGTAAAGGTCCATCACCTCAACCATTTTCTTGGCTTTCGCATCGCCGCCGGCCTTGGCTTTCTTCACCTCCTTGTCATAGCGGTTCTCTATAGTTTCCAAGTCCTTGAATTGCAGCTCCAAGTCGATGGTTTGCTTATCGCGGATAGGGTCTACGCTGCCGTCCACATGCGTCACGTTGTCATCGTCGAAACAACGCAGCACATGAATGATGGCATCGGTGGTGCGGATATCTCCTAAGAATTTGTTTCCCAAACCCTCTCCTTTCGAAGCTCCTTTAACCAGTCCTGCTATATCCACTATCTCCACCGTGGCAGGTACCACGCTGGCGGGATGCTCCATTTCTACCAGTTTGTTCAGTCGTTCGTCGGGGACGGTGATGACACCTACATTGGGCTCGATGGTGCAAAAGGGAAAATTGGCTGCCTGGGCCTTGGCATTACTCAAACAGTTGAACAGAGTTGACTTACCCACGTTGGGCAGTCCTACAATACCACATTGGAGTGACATAACTATCGATAGTTTTGTTAGTTGTTCTTATTCTTTTACATTAACCATATCTTTTTCAATCAGATATTGGTTGCGCGTGGAAGAGTTGCGGCAAATCAGTTCGCCCAAGAATCCGGCCATGAACAGCACGGTACCCATCAGGATGAACAGCATCGACACATAGAACCAAACGCTGTTGGTCAGGGAGATACTGCCACAGATGCGCATGACGCACACAATAATGAAAGCGATGAATCCCAGCAGGAAAGAAATACTTCCTATCAGACCGAAGAAATGCATGGGCTGTTTGCCAAATTTCGACATGAACATGATGCTCATCAGGTCCAGATAGCCATTCACAAAGCGGTTCAGGCCAAACTTCGTCACACCATACTGGCGCTTACGGTGCTGCACCACTTTCTCGCCAATGTTGCCAAAACCAGCCCATTTGGCTATGACAGGGATGTAGCGATGCATCTCGCCATACACCTCGATGCTCTTCACCACATCGCGCCGATAGGCTTTCAAACCGCAGTTGAAGTCATGCAGATGGATGCCGCTCATCTTGCGCGTGGTCCAGTTGAAAAATTTCGATGGGATGTTCTTGGCTATCTTGGAGTCGTAGCGTTTCTTCTTCCATCCGCTCACCAGGTCGAAGCCTTCCTCTTTTATCATGCGGTAAAGCTCGGGCACCTCGTCAGGACTGTCCTGTAGGTCGGCATCCATCGTGATGACCACATCGCCTTCGGCGCGCACAAAACCCACATTCAGGGCGGCCGACTTGCCGTAGTTTCTGCGAAATTTCACCCCCTTGTAGCGGGGATTCTTCTCGTGTAGCTCCTCAATGACCTTCCAGGAGTTATCTTTGCTGCCATCATCAACCATGATGACCTCATAATCAAAGTGATGCTCTTCCATCACTCGGTCTATCCATTCTGCCAGATGAGGCAATGACTCATCTTCATTAAAAAGTGGCACAATGATTGAAATATCCATTTGTCTGTTATTTAGTTTTTATTGTTTCTTTGTGATGATTGTTTTGCCGATGGGTTCTACGCTCCTATTTCTCCTTTTCCTTCTTCTCCACCACCGGACTCTTCTCCGTTCTGTATATCAAAGCGGCACAGAAAGCTATGATGATGCTCATGACTGCCGAGCGGAAACCGGCTATGAACCCCCAGTCGCCAGCGGTATATTTCATCACCAGCTCTCTGGCAGCCCTGGCTTCGGCACTCGCCTCAGCAGGCTCCATCATACATACGCGTTGCCGGTTGTAGTAGAAAACCATGTTGGTGTCGATTACGCCACAGTATAGCCACACCCAGAGACCGAACGCTATGGCGCTGACCACTCCGATTCCCAATCCCAGAAGCATCAGCTCTTTGAAAGTGACTTTTCCTCTGGGCAGCTCTTTCCTATACAGGTAGCCGAACAAGAAGATGCCTATCGCCAGCACCAACTCGGTAACGAAGTTCTCCGGCTGCCTCATGGGAATATCACCCATACAGTCTCTTAACAACAAAACAAGCGACATGGCAATACCTGTCAGCAGCCCGTCTATGAGATAAGCTTTGCGGTAGTTGCCATAAATTGTTGATTTATATCTTCTAAATATCTTTGCCATTGTTTCTATGAAAACGCAAAGATACTAAAAAAATTGCATTTTATAGAAGAATATTTTTAAAATTGTCGAAAGTGTCGGCCTTGGCCAGTATTTCTTTTCGCCTTGCCAACTCTTTCTCAGTAAATTCGACATCCATCAGTCGGTCCAAGGCATTCAGCATGGCCGCAGGATTGTCAGCTATCACGCAGGCTTCGCCCAACTCCGTCCCCTGCACCATGGTGGAATTGACCAAGCAGAATCGACCTTCATACAAGGCATTCATCAGTTTCAGCTTCACCCCTGTGGCTTGGTCGGTAACCAAAACATTCACATGGGCGTTGGCCACCAAGGCATGCATTTCCTCATCGGTAGGATTGGCTTGCAAGGTCAAGTTTTGATATTGTTTTAGTCTCTTTTGCAACTCAAGGCTGGGATTGCGTCCGGCTATGACAAATGAATGTTTCGAGTTGGCTATCAGGTTTTTGGCTATATATTCCACCGCGCTGACATTCTCCGCAACAGAAAGGTTGCCCTGGTAGAGCACATACGCTCCCCTACCCGTCTGCGAGCTGACTTGCGAATGGCTGTGTGAAGGAGGAACCACCACTACCTGCTTGCAGCCAATCGCCCTGAAATGTTGTGCATCTTTCTCCGAAATGGTCAGTACCGTTGTAGCTTGAGTAAGGATAGATTCATAGCGTTTCAGCTTCCTCGATTCCAACCAAAAGAAGAATTTTTTCCAAAGGCTCTTTTCCGCCTGTGCCAGCGATTGGTAGTAGTCGTGCTCTACATTATGCGCCCGCACGGCTATTTTGCGTTTTCCATCGCCCAGCTGCTCCAGCACATAACAATTGTGCAGGCCTTCCAGCAAGATAGGGTATTCGTCCTGCTTCAACCTTTCAATCAGCTGCATGGAATTGCGAGAGGCCACGATATAGGGCCTTCGCTCCCATTGGTGTCGCATGCCGATCTCACGGCGATAATAGCAGACCTCCTCGCATAGTTCCTCCAGTTCTTTGGCCTCTTCGCGTCCGTAGGTGTAGCAATGCAGGTGTATCTTCACCCCCTGATCCGCCAATTTCTTGATGCGGTAGTACACATCAATCACCCCGCCATAATCGGCTGGCCACGGAACGTTGAAAGAGACAACATGAAGGTGCATAGTGGGAAGATTATTCAACGGTGATTTTTAAGCCGTCGTATGCCAGATGAACATGCTCCGGCAGTTCTTTTTCGGTCTCTGCATACAGTCCCATCTCATGGCTCACATGGGTCAGATAAGCCACGCGGGGTTGCACCATTCCAATAATCTCCAACGATTCTGGCAAACAGAAATGAGAAAAATGTTTCTGTCGCCGCAGCGAGTTGATGACCAATGTGTCAACGCCTTTCAGCTTTTCTATCTCTTTAGAATCAATATGGTTGGCATCGGTAATATAGGCCAGCCGTCCCAAGCGGTAACCCAGTACGGGCAGGTCTTTATGCAGGGCCTTGATGGGCATCACCTCCTCCCCTGCTGCCAACAGGACGGGCTCATCCCCGCTCAGTTCGTGAAGGTTGGCCTCCGGCAGTCCTGGGAACTCATGGTATCCAAAGATATAATGGTAGTCGCGCTCGATGGCCACCCGTGCCTCTCGGTTGCAGTAGATTTCCATCTTCTCCCGCTGCACCCAGTTGAAAGGGCGGATGTCATCCAGTCCCCCCACATGGTCGCGGTGGGCATGGGTGATTAAAATGCTGTCCAGGTGGGTCACATGCTCCCGCAGCATCTGCTCTCTGAAATCGGGACCGATATCTATGAGTATGTTCTTGCCCTTGTCGGTCTCTATCAAGGCCGACGTGCGCAAGTGCTTGTCATGACTGTCCTTGGATTGGCAAACCGCACACGTACAAGCTATAACGGGCACCCCTTGCGAAGTACCCGTTCCTAAAAAAGTAACTCTCATCTATTCGTTTTTAACCGTCAATCTAAACCCCACTCCGTGAACGTTCACTATCTGCACCTGTGGGTCTGCTTTCAGGTATTTACGCAGCTTGGTGATATAAACATCCATGCTTCGGGCAGCAAAATAGCTGTCGTCCTTCCAAATCTTCTGCAGCGTGCTGGTGCGGTCGACCAACTGGTTGAAATTCATGGCAAACATGCGTAAGAGTTCGCATTCCTTCATGGTCAAACGCTGCACATTGTCGCCGCAGGTCAAAGTCTGGTGGACATAGTCGAAGACCAGATTGCCGATATGGAAGATGTTTTTGTCGGGCTTGCCGTCATCAAAGGAGCGGCGGATGGTGGCATTCACGCGTGCCAACAGCTCTTCCATACTGAACGGTTTGGTAACGTAGTCGTCGGCTCCAATTTCGAAACCTTTCAGCTTGTCAGCCTCTAAGTTCTTTGCCGTCAAGAATATAATAGGAATACGCTTGTCCACTTTTCTTATCTCCTTGGCAACGGTGAAACCGTCTTTGACAGGCATCATGATGTCGAGAATGCAGGCATCCATGTCGTCACTCTGATAGAGGTCTAAGGCAGCCTGGCCGTCGACGGCCAGAAACACGGTGTATCCTTTCTGGGTCAGATAAGCTTTCAAAATGGTTCCCAAGTTGGGATCGTCTTCTGCTACCAGCAAATTTATTCCTAAATTCATAGTTTTTTATTTTATTTAGTCTTCAACAATCTTTATACTTTCAATGAGATCCCCTGCCACTATCTTGTCTATCACGTCCACCCCTTCGGTCACCTTGCCAAAACAGGTGTGGCGGCCGTCCAAGTGTTGGGTGTTTTCTCTGTTGTGACAGATGAAGAACTGGCTTCCGCCGGTGTCCTTACCCGCATGGGCCATGGAGAGTACCCCCCTGTCGTGATACTGTTTCTCGGCATCCGTCTCACATTTGATGTGCCATCCCGGTCCGCCCGTTCCCACACGGGGGTCATGAGGGTTGCGGCTGTAGGGGCATCCACCTTGAATGACAAAACCCGGTATCACTCTGTGAAATCTGAGTCCGTCATAGAATCCTGAGTTTGCCAGTTTCACGAAGTTGGCAACAGTTCCGGGAACTTCCTTCGCATAAAGTTCCGCTGTCATAGTTCCTTTAGGGGTTGTTATAATTGCTCTCATATTCTATTATTCAGTATTCTATTAACTTAAAAAATTGCAAAATATTGTATGGTTTCTATATTTTTTTTAAAATTCAGAGGCATTCTTGAAAATCCTGTTCCAACGGACGGTTTTGTGGTCTTTGTCGATGGAGAATACCACCCATTTGGCTTTACCAACGATGTGGTTCTCTGGCACAAATCCCCAGAAACGGCTGTCGGCCGAGTTGTGTCGGTTGTCTCCCATCATCCAGTAGTAGTCCATCTTGGGGGTATAGCTGGTGGTCTCTACGCCATTGATGTATATTTTCCCACCTTTTACTTCCAAGGTGTTGCCTTCAAACACCTCAATCAGCCGTTCGTAAATGGGCAGGTTCTCGAGGGTCAGCTGCAGCGGTTCTCCCTTGGCGGGTATGTGCACCGGCCCGAAGTTGTCCACGCTCCAGGCATAGCTATCCGAGTGGGGGAAAATACTCTTGTTTTCGTTGGAGGCAGGATAGCAAATCTTGTTAACAGATTCCACAAAATAGCTTGCCCCCAATTCCTGGGCCTTCAGCTCGGTCAGCGGAACCTCATAGGCATCGTTGCCGCTATAGAGGCCGTAAAGGGCGTTCTCGTAGTCCTCGCGGCTCACGCCTTCGTCTTCCAAAATCTTCTGGTAGTTCAGGCCGCTCTGCGAGAATTTCACGGCATAGGTCTGTTGGCTCTCAATCGGATTGGGCAGTTTTTTACCGTTGATATAAACCGTCTGGTCGATGATCTCAATGTCTTCGCCGGGCATGCCTATGCATCGCTTGATGAAGTTCTCCCGCTTGTCAACCGGACGAACTCTTATCTTGTTCTCCACCATCTGGTCGCCAACGAGCATCTGCTTGGAGTTCAACACATTCTCACGTCCCATCTCTCTCACCAGATCATGGTAGCTCTTGTTGCTCTGCCAGGCGGTGCAGACGGTGTCGCCGTCGGGATAGTTAAACACCACGGCATCAAAACGTTTCACGTGGCCCAGCCCACAATAGCGGTGGTAGGGCAGCTTAATCCAGTCAACATACGACTCCACTTGTCCGCCCGAGAAAGGTAGCACGTTGTGCACCAGGGGGAAGCTCAGCGGTGTCATCGCCTGACGGGGACCGTAGGCCAGTTTCGACACCAGCAGGTAGTCGCCTGTCAGCAACGATTTCTCCATCGAGCTGGAGGGGATGTTGTAGAACTCCAGCACCTTGCCCCTGATAATGACAGCAGCTATCAGGGCAAACACGATGGCATCCAGCCAGTCGCGCAGCTCGCTTACTTTGTGGGGCGGTTCTTGGTTGGGGTCGTAGTATTTCCATTTGTTCAGCCCCAACATGGGCATATATATCCAAGGGAAAATGACGGCAAAGGTCTGCTCCAAGAATCCGTAGCGGTGAAACACCTTGGCGGTCTCCACCACCAGCAGCAGGAAGGTGAAGATGTTAATGGCCGGAATGAGAAAATAGATATACCAGCGTTTTTTCTTGCCGCAGATTTTTATCCAAACGACAATATTGTAAATAGGAATGAGCGCTTTCCATGGAGCCTCACCGGCTTTTTTAAATACAAACCACAGGCCGAACAACCAGCCTACAAAGTAGAGAATCAGTAAGATGTCGTATATCATTTTTTAAAATTTGTCTTTATAACGTCTATTTTGTTAAATTATTGCGTCAAGTGTCTCCGTAAGCACTTTTTTTTCTTTTTCCCAGTTCAATTCTTTTTGGGCTTGTTCAAACCGGCGCTCCTTCTCTTCTTTTGGCAGGTTTTCCCAATAGGTCAAAGTTGATTTTATCGTTGTGGCCAGCCGCTCCACATAGTCACGGTATTCGGGTCCCTCCTTTTCCTTCGGACAGGCCTCGGTGAGGGCTCCGGTGTGGTATTGCCTTATCACACGCCCCATTTCCACAAAGTCGGTGGCCAGTATGGGTACCCCTGCATGGGCAAAGTCGGCAATTCTATTGGGCAACGCGTAGCGGTAGTTCAGCCCTAAGTCTTCCAACAGGCAAACACCCAAATCGGCCTGCAAGGTGAGCGTGTGCAGCCTTGCCGGCTCCACGCGTCCCAGAAAGGCTATGCGGTCCCCCCACGCCAGCTGCGCGCTGTATTGCTTCAGCTGTTCCCACAGGTCGCCATTGCCTGCCACCACCAATCGACAGTCGGGCAACAGCTCCATAGCATCCACCAGTTCCTGCACGCCACGTCCCACATTCACGGCTCCTTGGTACAAGATGGTCCACAGCCCTTGTCCATTTCCTTTTCTCTCAGCCGTCGCAGTCGCCATCTCTTCGCGTTTCCAACTGGGGAGATTACGCACCACCGTCATCTTCACTCCGTAGCGTCGGCCATATTCCTCAGCCACACTCTCACACACCGTGAAGGCGGCGTCCACCCTTGGCAGGCAGCTTCTCTCCACCCATTCCCACACCTTCCTCACGCGGGGCTTCGCCACCAGTTCCGGCACCTCAGGGAAAAGCTCATGGGCATCAAATATCAGCTTCTTATGTCGCAGCCGTGCTGCCCAGCAGCAAGCCAGCAGGGTGTCGCTATCGTTGGCGTAGAAAGCATCTGCTCGTGCAGTCAGCAGCTTCAGAAACAGCCTGATATTGTATTCGCCATAAAAAAAGGCCGACCGTCTGAACAACAGCCGCATCCGTTCGGTTCGATATGCTCTTGGCGACAGCCGAACACTCTCCGCAAGCCTCCTACCCACCAGCCGCACCGCATACCCCGCCTCCACCAGCGCCTCACAGCTCCGGTCCACCCGCTGGTCGGTCACCAAGTCGTTCGTCACCGCCATCACAATATGTTTCTTTCCGTTCATGCCTATTAGTTGAGAGTTGATAGCTTAAAGTTTAGAGTTTAGAGTTGATAGACAGTTTAGAGTTGATAGTTTATAGTCAGTTAGTAGTTCAAATCCGTGTAATACATGTGATACGTGGCCATAATAACCGCAAGCTTTAGCTTGCCCATTCGTGTTTTTCGATGTTCCATAATAATACCTACTCAATTACCATGCTTTAACGTTCTTTCCTCCTATTTATTGCCCTTTGCCTCCATTTTCCCCAGTCGTCTGCATTTTCAAAACTACGCCAACTCAAAAAAAAGTTGTATTTTTGCACTCCAAAAAAAAAGCACCCCCACATGGTCACCTACTACGCTGATGTCATACTCCCCCTTCACATTCACGGCACCTACACCTACCGTGTGCCACAGGAGTACAACGACGACATCCAGGTCGGCCAACGGGTCGTGGTTCAGTTCGGCCCCCGCAAACTCTACTCCGCCGTAGTGCGCCGTCTCCACGAAGAGGTGCCCCATTACCGTGTCAAGTACATCCTCGCCATCCTCGATGCCAAACCTATCGTCAGCGAGTCGCTCTTTCGTTTCTGGGAGTGGATTGCCGACTACTACATGTGCTATGTGGGGGATGTCATGGCCATCGCCCTGCCCACCGCCTTCCGGCTGGCCAGCGAGTCGTCCGTCTCCATTCATCCCGATTTCTCAGGCGAGCTCTCCGACCTCACCGACCAGGAGCTCCGCGTGGTGCAGCTCCTCACCGACCACCCCGTCATGACTGTCGACGACATCAGCCGTGCCATCGGTCTCCAAAAGATGATGCCGTTGCTCAACACCATGATCGAGCGCCAAATCATCGTCATGGACGAAGACCTCCGGCAGCGGTTCACACCCCGCACCTCGACTTTTATCTCCTTGACTCCCGACTACGCCAGCCAAGAGGCGCTCAAGAACCTTTTCGACAGCTTGGAGCAAAAGAAAAGCTCCAGCAAGCAGGTCGACCTCCTCCTCAAGTTTATGCAGCTCAGCCAGATGGGCAAGCAGGCGGTAGCCCGTCGCCAACTCCTCGACACCAACGACGGCCATCCTGTCTCCGAGTCGGCCCTCAAGACCCTTATCCGCAACAGGGTCCTGCAGCAGGAGGAGAAGGTGGTGTCGCGCCTCGAGCAATACGAGTCGGCCCTCTCGCCCGACACCATCCAGCTCAATCCCGAGCAACAGGCAGCCTTCGACTACCTCACCCATTGCGACAAGGCCGTCTCGCTCCTCCACGGCGTCACCTCTTCTGGCAAGACGGAGGTGTATATCAAGCTCATCAACGAAACCATCCGGCAAGGCCGACAGGCACTCTTCCTCCTGCCTGAGATAGCCCTCACGGCACAAACCATCAACCGCCTGCGCAAGTATTTTGGCGACCGCGTGGGGGTCTACCATTCGCGCTTCAGCGCCTCCCAGCGTGCAGAGGTGTGGAACCGCACCATGGACCCCGACGAGAACCGCCGCTTCCAGGTGCTCCTGGGGGCCCGTAGCGCCCTTTTCCTCCCCTTTCACGACCTGGGCTTGGTGATTGTGGACGAGGAGCACGACAGCAGTTTCAAACAGCACGACCCAGCCCCACGCTACCAGGGCCGCGACGCTGCCATCTATCTGGCCCATCTCTGGGGGGCCAAGACCGTCCTGGGTTCGGCAACACCCTCTTTGGAGAGCTATTTCAACGCCCAGCAAGGCAAGTATGGCTTCTGCGAGATGAAGAAACGCTATGGGGGCATCCAACTCCCCGAGGTGCTCTGCGCCGACATGAGGGAGGAGAGCAACCGCATCCGCCGACAGATGGGGGTGCAGGCCGCCAACTCCACCCATTTCTCCAAGTTCCTGCTCGACCACATCCAGCAGGCTTTGGACAATCACGAGCAGGTCATCCTTTTCCAAAACCGACGCGGTTTCTCGCTCCGCATCGAGTGCGACGACTGCCATTGGACACCCACCTGCCAACATTGCGACGTGTCGCTCGTCTACCACAAGGCCACCAACAGCATGCGCTGCCACTACTGCGGCTACTCCATCCCCCTGCCTTCCGAGTGCCCCGCATGCCACAGCCACCACCTCTCGATGAAAGGCTTCGGCACCGAGCGCATCGAGGACGACCTCTCCATCCTTTTCCCCGACGCCAAGGTGGCCCGCATGGATTTGGACAGCACCGCGCAGAAGAACCGCTATATTGAGATTATCAACGATTTCCAAGACCGCCGCATCGACATCCTCGTGGGCACACAGATGGTTACCAAGGGATTGGACTTCGACAACGTCAGCGTGGTGGGCATCGTGAGCGCCGACAACCTCATCTACTTCCCCGACTTCAGGGCTTTCGAGCGGGCCTTTCAGCAGATGACCCAGGTCAGCGGCCGTGCCGGCCGACATGGCCACCAGGGCAAGGTTATCATTCAAACCTACAACCCCTACCACCAAGCCATCCGCAACGTTATCGACAACGACTACCAGGAGATGTACCACAGCCAAATCATCGAGCGGCGCGTCTTCCGCTACCCCCCGTTCTACCGACTCATCGACATCACCCTCAAGCACCGCGACAGCGATGTGCTCAACGAAGCGGCCGACCTATATGCAGCTCAGCTGCGCGCAGTCTTCGCCACCCGCGTCATCGGCCCCGAATATCCCAACGTGGCACGAATCCGCGGCCTTTACATCAAGAAAATTCTGCTCCGCTTCGAGCGCACAGAAGCCATCGCCGAGGCCAAGAAAATCATCCTCGACATCGCCGACCGCCTCAAGTCCGGCCAGCTCCAACCCAACAGCCCCGCCATCGACCCCAAGGCCGACAAAAAATACTCCTCCCTGCAAATCCATTTCGACGTCGACCCCCAGTAATCCGGCCCCCACACCCTCTTCATGCCAGCCTGCTTCCGTCCTGCGAACATCGAAAAACACGAAAAAACACGAATGTACAAGCTAAAGTTTGCTTTGGATACACCAATTTACTATACTTTAAACTGTCAATAACCAATAAACAATACCCTATAACTTGTCAATAACCTATAACCAATAAACATTAATACCCTATAAACTGCCAATAACCAATAACCTTTCAACGGACTTTTCAACGTAACCAAAAGATGACAGAAAAAGTGGTATATTTCTGATGCCTAAAAATGGAATAAGTGGTATTTTTGATATTAAAAAAACAGGAATAAGTGGTTTTTCTCCCCTTTCACGTGGATATTGGGCATCCTGACGGAGTATTCGGGGTCGATGAGTTGGCATTGCCCGATGATGCATATATTTTTTTGTCGCAACAATTTGGTGCGCCAGCCATTCATGGATAATTCGTGATAATTCATGTGAAAAAAAACCGTCCCCGCGTCAACCCATTTGTGTCCATCAGCGTTTTCAGCGAGACAATGTCTCGTTCAGAAGCCTCCGTTTCTCCGTTCATCCCTCGTTCGGCGACCGATGTTTGTTCGTCGGCGAGCGAACAAACAGTGACCTTACCGACGAGCAACAGGTCCACACGCTATCCCTTCGTTGCCACTCGACAAGTTTCTTCAGCTCCTCGTCGTCGTGCTTGCGAAATTGGTGACAGATGGCCTCTACCAGATCGGACAAATGGACCTTGATACCGCCTGTTTCGCCGTTGATGATGGCCATTTGGTCCCTAAGTTCTATCAAATGAGTTCGGGATGCTGAATTTTAAAAACACACACCTGGGTACCAAGTAGGGTAAAATACATCGGAATA